>OCSH01000198.1_pt1 | contig 75442 bp, 133 predicted proteins | sample 1538371 | NCBI WGS metagenome assembly OCSH01 (sample SAMN04571687, study PRJEB22368) | human gut metagenome | biome: human gut; material: stool | host: Homo sapiens | place: Luxembourg | collected 2012-06-01 | reverse complement strand
AAGAATCAACAAGATCAAAACAAAAACAAAATATTTCATGGTTACCCCCTTTTTTTCTTAATATATAAATATATTATCATTTATGAGGAACTTGTCAATAAAAATATTTTGCCCACAAAAAAATTAGCAACAACACACCAATTGGAGACGTGAAAAAGCACCATAAAAAGGCTTTAAATTCGTCATCAAATATAATTTTCTTTTTTTTAGCTGGTTTTATAACGCTTCTTCCTTGTCTGAACGGGGATAAAATTTTGTTAATATCATTATCGCTAATATATGCGCAATGAATGCGCTTTAAATCTTTTCCCGATTCCATATAAAGAGAATCGCCGCGGCCAATTAGATTCTCTGCACCGCTCTGGTCTAAAATTGTCTTGCTGTCGAATCCAGTGCTTACCTTATAAGACAACCGAGTCGGAAAATTGGCTTTTATCACGCCAGTAACAACATCAACCGAAGGGCGTTGAGTTGCAATTATTAAATGAATTCCGCAAGCTCTGGCCTTTTGTGCAAGGCTTTGTATTTTTTTTTCAGCAGCCCGCCCGGCGGTCAATATAAGTTCCGCGAATTCATCAATAATACACACAATAAACGGCAATTTAATGCCTTTTACGTGTAAATCTGTAATATTTCGACAACATTCAGATTCTAGCAAACTGTAACGCCTTTCCATTTCATCAAGTAACCGATCAAGCGCAGAAAGCGCATCACTTTCTTCCGTGATTGGATTTTCCACCAAAAAAGAAGAATCGCGATATTGCGCAAACTCGACTCGTTTCGGGTCAATAATCAATAATTTTAATTCTTCCGGCGTTTTATTTTTTATCAAACTAATCAAAAAACAATTAAGGGCCACACTTTTCCCGCTGCCCGTCGTTCCCGCAACCAATAAATGCGGCATCTGTGCAAGATCTCCCCAAACAGGGATGCCGAACGTATCGACACCCAACAGAATCGGCAAACTTTCGGGCCTTTTTGCCGTTATAAGCGGCAATAAATCAATTGTTTTTTTTGTCTCTTGCGGAATTTCAAAGGCAACCAAGCCGCGAATCTTTCGAATATTAAGGGAATCCTCGTCTAACTCTCGCTTTATATCATCAAAGCGATTTGATAGGCTTTTATACTTCATCCCCGGGGCTAATTTAACTAAAATTTGCGTTAAAATAGCCCCTTGTTTAATGTCGACAAGTTCCGCCTTTATTTTATAGTTGTTTAAAATTTCAATGATATTTTTCATTTTGTCCCCCTTTTTGCTATTAATGTATATCATATTTTATTCATAAAAAAAATAAATTCAATACCTTTTTTTGCTTCAATTAATTCTTCTTTTGCTCTTCATATATTTCAGGGCCGAATATATTATCAGCTTTTCCTATGGTGATAATAACAAGTTCCTTTTTCTGCTTTATCCTGTTTTCCGCATCGCTCAGAATCGCATCGCACTATAAAATTTTTTAAAATCGCATCGCACTATAAAATTTTGGGAAACTATATCGCACTATAAAATTTTTTCGAGGATAAATTATATTTTCTCTTGCCCTATAAATATCTTACAAAAGTTCATACTATATCTTTTTTTCTTAAATTTTCATCCGATTTATATTTATCTAATTCTGTAAGTTCTGCCGCGACTAAGTCTTTGTTTATGTAAGGTTTTAAGGCGTTTACCCCTATATATTCTGCCAACCATCCACTATCATTATTGGCAATTGATTTAACCGCAGCTCTCATACTTATCAGCCGTTGGCCTGTATTAGAGACATAGCAATCAATTTCCTTATTTGCTTAATTAATATATTTAATATAGTTAATACATTGATTATTTTAATATTTTATATAATTCACAATACATGCTATAAAACAAAAATTATATATTCAATTTTTTTTTGAAAATCCATTTGAGTCAACCGACCGGGGTACGTTTAATCTGGAAATTCATTTAAGTCAAAGTGTAGGGGTATATTTATTAACAAAAGGTTAATTTTAGAATATATCAAGCATTAACAATATGTTAGCATAAAATATTTTGACAAAATATACAAAATGTGTTATATATATTATATGAATTTTATTGCTAAAATTTTAACACTTTTAGGAGTTTTTATTTTTCTCATATTGTTTGAGATATTAATTTTATTAGCAATTTAGAAAACAAACAGACAATGATAGAAAACTTTTCAAATGTAAAAGAGCTACGCTCTTACATAAAATCAATTTCACTCGATAGACTAAACTTATTAATGGCCATGGCTGGAGTATCTGATGAAGAAAAACAGCTTGTTATTTTGCGTTATAAACATAAATATAGTTTAACCAAGGTTGCATATATGAAAAATACAAATATTGCATCTGTAAGCAGAAAATGCACTTTAGCTCTAAAACAAATTCAAGACCATTTATTGTTTAATCAAAAAACAGATAAATAATTGTAAATTTTATCTTTATTTTTATGGTATGTTTTAAGTAGATGTTAAAGAGGACAAAATGAATCTAACACACGAGAAAACATCAATATATAATAATATTTTTACTTGTTATGTCGAAAATGGCGGAATATTTCAAACCGATTATATAGGTAATAAAATCGGACAACTCGGTGTAACAAATGAAACATATTCAGCTTTAAATAGTAAATATATTGATTTGAAAAATATTTGCGATACATATTACAATAAACTCGTGGATGCGGGAATAATTGAAAAAGAAAAGACTCCCGAAGAAATAATCAAGGAGCAATCTGAATTGATGAATCAAATGCTTCTTCAAATGAAAGATATGCAAAGTGAGATTAACCAATTAAAAGAGAAAAAAGATGTTCAATATAATGAATCTTCTTCCAGTGTTGGGGAAAGCTGTAGGGTTAAATCAGGAACAACAAAAGAAACTTCAATCGGCAGTAACAAAGGCACAGGAAATAATGGGAAAAAATCAAAATCCTCTTGATGCCCTGAAAGAGGCTGGAGTTCAAACAAATTTTGTAAATAAAATTATTGAAAATTTAGACAGTCCTAAAGCAAATATTGTAATGAATGTGCTGGGACTGGATAAAAGGGAAGTAGCAAGTAATCTACAAACAATTGCAGGTTCTGCTACTCCACCACAATCATCGTCAGGAATTGTGCGGGATGATGATTTAGAAAAATACAAACGAGCATTAACTCGTTTATAGCACTTGTATTAATTATGGAGTATTATTATGGATAACAGAGATAGCACTTTTAGCTGGGGATGGGTCATTTTCATTGTCCTTATTCTGTGGTTCTTTATAGGCGGAAATATGTGGAATCGTGGATGCAATAATTGGGGCGGATGTGACAGAACAACAAATTGTGAAGTTGAAAGACGTGGCCTAATTACAGCCGCAGAAACAAACTTCAGAATCATTGACCAAGCCAATGCAACTCGTGACGCCGTAACTGCTGCTTCAGCTACAATCGGAACAAAAATAGATTTCTACGAATACCAAAACTTGCGTGATAAGCTTGCAAAAGCCGAAATGGATAATTACTTCCTAAAAGGACAAATTGCTGCTGACCAGAGATTTGGAGCATTAGAAAAACAAATTTCTACAATTAGTTGTAATATGCTGAAAAAACCTGATGTAACAGGAATTGGAGCTGTATGCCCTAATGCTGGAATCATCAATGGTTTAGGAATCGAAAGTTCTGCCCAAGTAGCTCGCGGATATAATTATGGCTGCGGATGCAATGGTAACTATCCTTTAGTTTAAGCATTTAGTTATTCGGGGAGGTAAAACTCCCCTGATTCCCTCTTTTATTTTAGGAAAATAAAATGAACAATTGTATATTAACTGTGAAAAGTACATCTGTTGTTGTTACAGGAGGTAATTTAGAAATTACAATTCCTGAAGTAACATTAACAAATCATCAGCCTTTCCGTTTAATAATTTGTCAGTCAATCCCTGCTGATGCAGCAGTTGACCAAGTTATTCTAATAAACGGAACAACTCAAATACCTATGTTGGTCAGGACAGGAAACTATTTGAGAGCAGACCAAGTTAGATGTCGTAGATGTTATGATTTGGTTTATGGGAATAATCCTATTCATGCCTCTTTACTGTTTTTTGTTCCAAGAAGTTGTTATGATGTAGTAAATGTTACAGCACCTACACCTACGCCAACAGAAACAGCTGATACTGTTGCGGCTCAAGAAGTCGCTGTACAAAAAGAATCAGTAGATATTCCAACTAATGTTTGAAAAGCTCCTGTTAGTGTTACACTAACAGATGGTGAAATAGAAAAGGCAAATAAAGGACTTACAAAGATTAATAATAAAATTAAATATCTTGGAAGTAAAGTCGATTCTATGTTATCAAAACTAAAAAATATGAGGTTATGATATGAAATTGATGTATGTTGCATTGGGAGCTTTGTTAGATTGGGTTATGAGAACTGAAGAAGGCAAAGACTTCGCAAATGATATACTAAGAAGTGGTATGTCAAAAGCTAAAAAAATGGGTCGCATTCGTAAACATGGTAGCCACAAATCTAAATATGACGATTATGATGATTATGAAGATGATGACTATTATGATGACGATGAAGATTGGGATGATTACGAGAAACGTCGCGGTGTAAGAAAACATGGAATGGCGGGAGAACGTATCGACCGAGAAAGAGACCGCAATCGCGATAGAATGAATCGAGATGAAGATAGAGAATCTGATAGAGGTTATGATAGAGATTATGACAGATATGAGAAAAGAGGTTCAACAAGTGCTGCTGGATTTACACCCGGTAACGCCTATAACAACCCCTCTATGAACTCAAATAATTCTATGAGCGGTTCCGGCGGAGGAAATTCGTCTGCTAGATACTAGGAGACGCTATGTATACACAACAAAATGAAAATGCAATCTTCCTCCTAATATTATTATTTGTTCTTGTACTTTTCATTACTGTAGGTGTTTCACAAAATAAGAAATCCGAGCCTAAAAAGAAAGATAATTTCTATACTAAAGCTCTAAAATATTATCGTAAGTATAAGACTATTAAAGGATTATTTAAATAATGAAACTTAAAAACTTATTAGAGAAAGCTATACAGTTGCCAGAAAGCAAACGTGAAGAAGCTATGGAAGTTCTCGAACGGCATTTTAAGGACCTTAGCAAGCAAGAAAAATGCGAACTTGAAGAACATTTAGATTTTGCAGTTAATGGGCCTGAATTAACAAAAGAAGCCGCCGATGAATCTATTGCTGAAATGTACAATGATGCAGGAGAAGAAGGACGTCATTTTACACATGATGAAATTAAACAAATTGCATCGACAAAAGGTATAAATTTCAGCACAGAAGACTTTAATGAATTTGATTTTGATTGGGGTGTACATATGTTTTACTACGACCAAAATAAATTTCTTAAGAAAATAGCAACGGATAGAAACAAAATTCTTGACTACTGTGCAGAATTAGCATTAGGATTTCTTGATGATCCTGATGCACCAAATGGTGGAAAAGGAAAAGCAAAGAAATATATTTATGCTATGAAAGATTGATTTTCTGGGGTTAGGCTATATTGTCTGGCCCCTTATCTCTAAATTTATAAAAATCAATTAAATTATTGGGAATATCTTTTTTATCTTCATCATCCATTTCAAAAACTCCCTAATCTGTAAAACTACTCCAAGCGTCTCTATATTCCTCATGTTCTTGTTCTTTGCGCTGAATTAACTTAATTGCATTCAATAAATGATCATCGGTCATATCTTTAATGTTAATTTTTGAACCATCTCTCATTGTCCAATAAATTTTTTTCGGATGTCTTCGGTTATATTCTTTTCGCAATATATCTTCAGCAATGCCATCATCAAATTCTAAGATTAAATCATTGCTGGAAGATGTTGTTTTCTTGATTTCCGGAAATTCTGGCTCAATTAAATCCATATTATCAATTAGTTCTGTCATCTGTCACCTCACTAAAAACATTTATCAACTAATCATTCTCTTGACCTTTATAATATTTTCTATTCCACCAATGACAATATTCTATAGCCATTTCTTCTTTTTCGAAAATAACTCCTAAATGTTGTGTTATAGGTCTATTTTTTGTATCAAATTTTATAACTTTTTTAATAAGAAAATAACCGTTAGTATTTGACCAAGCTAATTTATCTTTAAAAGGATATACTTTACCTATAATTCTAATCATCCATAACCTCTCGTTCGTTGACAAATTCATGGGTAACGCCGAAAATACCGATGCGTTTAAGCTCAAAATCTACCAGTTGACGGCTGCCATACAGGTCGTTGGTGGCCTCGAAGCAGGAATTATCCGGGTGGGTTTTCTTGATGCCGAAGTCGATTTCACGGTTGATGACATAAAGCCGCGGATCCCATTTGAATTTTACAACATCGTCAGTTTGAAACCCGGCAGAACGGGGAATCTCAACCAGTCTATTGTTTTCAATCCTATGGGTAATGCCAATTTTGCCGATTATGGGCATATCTAGGAATTTATAATTTGACTTAACATCTTTATTCATCAGCCCACCAAATTCAGTGAATGCTTGGTAATGTGAAACTCCATTTTGCACTTCTGCACCAATAAGAATTATATCGTCAAAGTTTTTCCTAATCTGTCCGGGGCGAATGTCTTTAATTTCCACAAGTTTCATTACTTAAACTCCTTATCGCTTTCTGTTACCTTATTTATCCTCACTTTTGCTATTTAAATCATTAAGTGTTTTTTTTGCATGCCAGCCAACATCTCTAAAATCATCATAAAGATCTGAATCAGGATTTCTTTCATAAACACAATCAAATGAACTTTCTCCACCAAAGTTATCTTCATTCGCATAGAATTTTAAAGTATTTTGAGCTTTACTTAACATTTCTTTAAGCCTATTAATCTCATCTTGTTGTTCTTCTATCTTCAATTTTCTTTTATAGGAAAGCTTAAATAGCTCATTGGCCCTTTTGGTTTCCTTTATTATAAACTCATTTTTATGTCTTAATTGTTCTAAAAGACTTTCAATGTATTCTTTTTGAATATCCACTAAGTTTCTATACATTAAACCTTTTAATCCCATTCTGCAATCTCCAAAAGTTTACTTTCGTCTTCTGTCTTGAAAAACAAATCAATAGCTTGTTTTGCAAATTCAATTCTTTGTTTTAGTTGTTCAATTTCTAACTGCTGATTAAGAACTTCTTTCACATTTATTGTCGCTATTCTGTGATACTCATCACACAACCCATATTGAGCAATTTCTTTCGTTTCATATCCCGTTGCTCCGCTCCAATATATCTCCTCAATACGAGCATAATTTCGGATATATTCAGTAAGTTCATTTTCGAACCATACGCCGCCGCCTATGATGTTGCTAATTGCTGCATCTATTGCATCATCGCGATTGTCGGCCTCAACCTCTTCATCAATTTCAAAAGTAACCCTGTATTTTGTCATTTATTTTCCTTCGTGATTTCATTATAAATTTGAGAAGTAACAAAACCCCCGATGTACATAATGGTTATTAACTTTTCTTGAAACCACAACGCCCAACCGAGAGATATAAAAAACCCCCAAGACATGAAAACTATGATTATGCAGGTTATTCCTAAACAGCTAAACAAGAATCTAATCATCTAAATCCCCATAAAAATTAACTCTATCTCGATTGATAAGTAACTATGTTTATATCTATCCTTAACTACAGGTAATATTGACACGAAGTAAAAGATTTTCTGTGTCTTTTGATTTATGTTTAGAATCATATTCATACAGTTTGGCATATGCCCAAGACATCCAAATTCTACATTCTTCTAATAGGTTTCTAAGCTTTGCAATATCTTCGTTCTGAATAGTATGATACCAACGTGCAGATTCCAACTTTTTATCCTGATTATCTTGCATTTCCAGTAAATGCTTAATTCTTGATTTAAGCCTGCTAATTTTATCGGGATAATTACCATTAACCTTTATTCTATCATATTTTTTTTCTTTTTCAGTAAGTTTAATTATATGGCTATAATCACAAGGCATTAATACTTCTAACTTACCTTTGGAAAATTCAGGCTTATAATAATTTCCCTCATAATCGTTAAAATCACCGTCTATATCTATTACCATCGGTTCAGGGTGGCCGTTTCCCATTTCGACGAAATAAAAACTGCCAGCCTGTAGTTTTTTATTCAAAAAATCATCTGTTAATTCTTTACTCATTTAAAATTCTCCTTTACTAAACCATTATGAGAATACAAAGTATATCCATCATTTAATAGTTTATGACGTAAATTATCATTCCATATTTCAAGAAAAGCAAGCTTTTTGTTTCTTTGCTCACAATAATTAGATATAAAGGTCATAAACTTTCTAAAATCTCCATTATGAGGTTGATTATTGATGATCATTAGAATCTCAAAAACATCAGGCTTTTCTTCATATACGCCCTCAATTGTTCCAAAAGAGAAACAAGTATTATTCATATTAAAAATAGTATTTAAAGCTAATGCTAGTTCTGATTTATATGTTTTAAATTTTATCATTCTTTTTTGTGACCTCCCAAAATATTAAATAAAATGCATAGGAAAGCCATCCTAAAACATAACATGTTGTTTGACTAAGCGGTTCCTTGTAATTAATAAAGACAAGTCCAGCAATGTAGAATGACATCATTATTAGAAATTCTTTTTTCATCTTTGGCCTCAATCCATTTTGTTAATTTGTTTAAAAGTTTCATAAACGTAATTTCGAAAATATTTTATACTTTCGTCACTTCCTCTAATCGTAACAAAATAATCGATCATGAATAATCCGTCTTTTTTTATATCAATTTCAAGGTTCAATCTTGCTGCAAGGGCGTAAAAGAATCGCGTTATATTATAAAGTCTGCAAGCTTGCATATAAAACGAATATGTCATTTTATTATTTCCTTAATCTTTTTTAAGCTTTCCGCAACGTTTACATCTTTTCACTTCATCAAATTTGTTTTTTTTACAACGAATACCAGTTATAGCACATTCAGTTGGACAATGATGTCTATCAGCCAAACGGAGACAATAGTTACACATTTTTTCATAGTTGTGTCCTTTTATTAAACAAAACAATCGCTTAATCATTCTTTGAACTCCTTACTGTTGATTGCTTCTTGCCAAGTCGGGTATTCGGCGATTAATTCACCTCCATATCTTTTGGCTTTGGAATAGCTCCATCCGTATGTAAAACCTCTAGGCGTTATTGCTTGGACTTGTTGCTTATTTTTAAAACCAATCCCCACGAAAGTAACTGCATAAATAAGGTTTTTGTTTTTATAAATCTGTCCAGCTCTAATCATCTTTCTTATCCTCATAAAAAGACACTTCATCTCTGCGGACAGGGCGGCAATGCTTTCTTGATGAACCACATCCTACTAAATCCCGACAATAATAACGATACGATGAATCTTTATAAACGGATACTAATATAGCCATAACGCCATCTGTATCGTCATCATCCCAAAACCAGCAAAGACATTTGTTCTTAATGATATAATTCCAGTCTATTGCTGGCTCGTTGTAAAATTCCCAATCTGCTGCAAAATCTAAGCCGTTAAGGCTCACGCAAACATCATTATTGGTCATTATATTATCATCTTTGAAATACAAATATTGATTCTTGTCCCAATATTTTTTTCTAATCTTTGCCCCTTTTCTGAAATTAGGTAGCAGTTCTTCTAAATGCGCCATTAATAATCTCCACCCTCTGTTAAAACATTATCCAAAGTTGCTACAATATTTTGATTAGTGAATCCCTCCACACTATTCCAATCTTCTATTGTATGGATTGATACTCCGGCGGAACCTCCCCCGCAGAAAGGAACAAAACCTAATTCATTTACTTTCTGGATAGCTTTCTCTAGTTTTCTAAAAGCTGTTATCAGTTCTTTAGTCCGGTATTCATCCTTATGAATTAACATTAATTAATCTCCTTTAATTTTCTTTCAATCACTTCTTTATAATTATTAATAATTTTTTCTATAAATCAACTCCCCGTAAAAATTAAATATTGTTTTTTAGGATTAAATATTCGCATAAGATAAAGAATTGAAAAAACTTCGTGTTCATATAACCACCCACCGCCAAGAGAATATTTATTTTCAGGCAATTTATCCAAATATTCTGACCATATTAAATTTGAGCGTGCAGAGCTTAATAGTCTTTCAAACTGTGTCCTTTCATCAAATTCAGTAGAGCTTTTTTCTTCCATAAGGTCTTTATAATGAGCTTGCACTTTTTCTTTGAAAATTGTTGCAATAGTTTGTAAAATTTCAGGTTTAGCAAGCATAACTTCATTTTCTTCGTTATAGTATTCGTGCACCTCTTTATTACGGAATAGTGGCCTTAAAAATGGTTTTAATCTGCTACGATAATCAATATATTTTCCCATTTCAAAAGCTTCCTCCGCACCAGCCTCCTCTAAAACATATCTCCAATAAGGGAAATATTCTTCATCAAAAGGTTCTTGTTTAGAAAACTTCCAAAGCTCTTCTTTCATCATTTTGCGGACTTTGTTAAGTTTCTTTTTATCTGCAATATATAAGTAATTTCTATATCCCATTGAGTTTCTCTTTTTTACGGGCAACATCCTCAGCCCATTTAATAAATACTGTCGTAAAAGGTTTGGTGTTACTGGTATCAGCCCATCCAGCAAAACCGATAAAGCCGTCTTCATTAAAAGAAATTGCTTCTCTTCCAGTGAAATAGTAAGCATCGCACCGGATAAATGCCGACTTAATACTTCCGTCTTTCGCAAAATTTATTTTAGGAGCATATTTTTTAAGACGGGTAGATACTTTCATTCCCAAATCTGTAAATTCATTTTGACGTAAGACCTCTTTCAAGCGATTTACAAGGTCATAAAATTCTTTTGAGCCGATATCCTTATATGTAAGTCCCAATTCCGCAAAACGTTTACGTGCTATTTCGTTCACAGTATCTTTGTTTTCAGTCATTTTCCCAATCCCTTTCTTCAATTTCTTTAAGAAGAGAATTATTACTCATATTAATTTTAAATGAGTATTTTCTTCTTTTGAATATTAAACCATATTTTTCTCAAATAGTTAAAGTTTTAAAGCTAGAACCGGACGAACGTCGTAGTTGTAGTTCTTATTGTAGCTGTCCCTGTTACCGTTATTCATGCCCAATATCCACGCATAGAGACTATTATACTCGGTAGAGGACCAGTAATAGCCCTCTAACTTTTCGCCTCCAGCTGCGACCAATCCGGCATTAACATCATCAATATTGAGGTGGAGGAGTGAAAGTTCTCTAATATCGGGTACATGGATGTTGTCTTGCGAGAATTTTATTTTCATGGCCTCATCCCAAGTATATTCTTGAGAATCTCCATCTTCGTCTTTTTCGCCGGCATCTTGCAGGGCTGCAAAAATACCGTAAAAGCCGTCTTCTTTTTTGAGTTCGCCAGCATAAACTCCTAAATCGGAATAATACTTTCCTACTTCATACTTTTCAGTGGAAATGTTATCTTTTGTTTCGGACAGTTCTGCTTCTTTAGCCGGAATAACCAGAGCGAGTTCCGGGTATTCTCCGCGCATATGGGAGCTTAAAATCTCGTTGTAACTTTCCAGTATAATTGCGTTTTTCATTATATTTCCTCCAAATGTTTTATTATAAAATTTTTATTATTATAAATATTATTATCACTTTAATCTAATTTGTCAACACTATAATAACTTTAATTGGTTAGTTGCATCCTCCAAACGTTTAACTGACGCCGCCCAATAATCCGGGTCTTTTTCAATACAAATAAAACGTCGATTAAGATTATGGCAAGCTACCGCTGTTGTTCCTGAGCCGGAAAAACAATCAAGAACAACGTGCCCCTCATCACTATACAATGCGAGAATATCGCTTATTAGTTCTAATGGTTTCTCACAAGGATGAAATTTTTTAATTCCTGTAGGATAAACAAAACTCATCCTTTTCTTATTAATTGGTAGATTATTATTAAAATAAGCTCCTGTTTGTCTGGCAATTATTATATATTCAAGATTATTAACGAGCTTATTATTCCCCAATGGTGCAGGATTTGTCTTATCCCAAACACAAAGATTTACCATATACTTCTTTTCTTCAAAATAAAGCATGGTTCTCGAAACTTGCTGTTTGCTGCAAAAAATGACAATATTAGGTATTCTGCAACACCTTATCAATTCATTACATACATTAAAAAAATCAAAATCTCTTGTTAAAAAATCTATACTATCTCTAACTTTGGCACATCTTTTAGCTAATGGAGATTTAGTCCCTCCATGGTTATCAACAATATAAGGCGGATCGGTCAATACCAAATCAATGCACTTGTCTGGCAACTGTTTGAGAATATCAAGACAATCTGCATTTATTATTTTTCCAATATAATCATTTAACATTTTATTATCCTAAAATAAATCTAACTGTTCTTTTTTTTCAATATTTTTTTCTATAAATAGATTTCTGAAAATGGCCTCAAGAACATTAACAACGATACTATTCCCTGCTAGTTTGTAAAGTTGCGAGTTTGAAATTCCATGTAAGCGGTCAAACTGTTCGTCTTTCACGCCCATTAATCTCCAGCATTCCCTTGCCGTAAGTTTTCTTATTCTGTAACTTTCTTGTGGTTCGATATTAATGGATTTCCATATTTCTTGAATCTCCGATAATGTTTTTCGCAAAACCCTAAAGCTTTCATCGGTTTCCCACATATAACACAGTTTTTCTTTTTTCTGTGCTGTTTTAAATGACAACTTCTGCATAAAACTTGTAAATTCTTTAAATTGTTGTTCTGATAATCCCCATCTTTGTGATGAACGTCTAGATTTGATTGAGAGCCACATATCTCGCAAGAAGTTACTTTCAATAATAAAGAATTTATATTTCTCGCTGTTGTATGAGCGTTGAAATATGTTTGATGTTGTTTCCCTTGTTTTAAAAAAGCTTTTCTCATACATTCCTTGTCGCAATATTTCCGTTTCCGAAACACATTGAAATCTTCTAATCTGTTCCCAAACCTTTTTCTCTCTAATTTCTTTCCACAAAATTCGCAACAATGTTCGTATTGTTTTATTTTTTGCATTTTTATATCCTTCTTCTAAAATTTTAGGTTCTAATCCACCTCCTTGGCAAGTATTAAGAGCAGGAGAACAACCTTCAGAACTATAAATTCTACCTCTTTGTGGATTGTCCCAATTACCCGTGCTGACAATATTTCCCAATTGAATAACTTTAGGTTCAACAACATAATTGTCCTTTTGAACGCTGGTCAGCGTATTGCAACAACCGGTAGTGTTTAGTTCAAGCCTCTGGACCGTTGGCGCGCCGACAGTCCTGTCGCTCGGATTATCAGGATTGCGGCCACGGCTTGCAGCACAAAGAGGCTCCGAAATCAGCTTCGGACCCTTCCAGTCACGGCTCAAAATGGCGTCGCAATAGTCCTTGTTTTGGATCCGGTCTTTTTCTTTACGGTAGGAACTAGAAGAAAATTTTTGAACCTGGCTACTGGATAAATAGTATTTTTCATCAACACAAGGTTCAAGCATATCTTTTAACCTTTTCTGTAACGGTACAGGTGAGGGAAATTTATAACCTTTGGTGTCAATATCCTTACGGATACTAACAACAAAAACACGTTCTCTATTTTGAGGGATACCGTAGTCCTTAGCGTTCAAAACTTGCCAGTAATTGTTATAACCGAGCGTTTCTAACTTCGCTAACCATCTATCAAAATCTGGTTTGAATTTTTTACTTACCAAACCTTTAACGTTTTCCATAAGTAAATATTTAGGTTGAGTTCCAAATAATACCGAGTCGGTTAAAAGTCTTTCAACGTGTTTTAACAATCCGGAACGTGTTAAGCTGCCGTCAGCGTTGTAAATACCTTTTTGCTTACCGGCCGTTGAAAAATCCTGGCATGGCGAAGAGTATGTCCATAAATCCGCATAATCCAACCGCTCAATTTGTGTTATATCGCCGTAGTTTTTAGTTTTTCCGTGTAACTGAGTATATGCCTGTATTGCATATTTATCAATCTCTGATATTTCAGAAACAAAGTCGACACCTAAGTTTCTTAAAGCTAACGCTTGACTTCCATATCCAGAAAATAATTCAAGAATTTTCATTTATATTCCTCCATAGGATAAACCATACCTATACCTAATATAATTAATCCCCTTTCGTTGTCTACAATAATTTTTGATTTTCCACAGTTGACATTTTATTTAATATATGATATATTTCCCATAAGGAATAAAAAATGAAAAAAGAAGATATAAAAGATAAGATAAATAATGTTTCTAAATCCATAAGAGCTGACATAATCAGTACAAAATATGGGGATAGAAAAGTTTATCGTGATGAAATGGGAAGATTTACATCAGGCAATTCTTATAAATCTAATAAAGAAAATGGTTCCAATTTTGGTGCTAGACCATCTAAAACAGCATTTATTCCAGTCAGGATATTGAACACAAAACCAGTAACAGGGAAACCTTATTTTGTTAAAGTTTAGTGGAATATATGTTTTATTGGTTTTACAATTCATATTAGTAAATATGAATAACTTCGTTGACGACCCGCAACTTTATGCTGATTTAACCTATTTTACATTATTTACTATTTCTCTTATTGCATGCTATGAATGGTTTAGGAATACCCCTAATACACAAGTGCGAATTAAATGTTTAATATTATTTGAAATGCTTTATCTTATAACAAATATATTAGCATTTCCTGTTTATTATCTTAATATAGCATTTGTTATGGAATGGATAAGGGCAATAGCCTTATCATTCTGGATTGGGTACATCATTTTTCGCAATGGTCAGGCAACACCTTCCCGATTAAACGATAAAGATATTTTTGCTGTAAGAAGTAAAGCATCTGGTATTCAAGATTATATCCTAGCATTATTAAATAAATACGAACTTGGTTCTTATGGTTTATACTATAATGGAAACTATTATCATTATAGACATGGAATTTTAGTCAAAGATTCTAAGAAACTACTTCAAGCTAAAAAAGAAAAGTTTGTCATAATCAAATCTAAATCCTACGATAAAGAAACAATATCTAAAATAGAGCAATTAGTTGGTACTCGTTGGAGTATCATAAACAATTGTTTCACACGAATACGCCCACTTCTTAAAGAAAAAAATAAAAATGGAAAAAACTAATACAGCCGAAAAAATCGGTATGTTGCAGGCCAATATTCAAAACGTAGATAAAAAAGTAGATGAGTTGAGTCATTTAATTAACAAAATTGCGGATGGCTGGTCAACAACCAGAATAAATACAGAAAAACTTGCCCAGATAGAGCAAACATTGAATACCCTTGTAGATAAAATGGAAAACGCAACAATAACTGTTGCTGAGAGATTTGGTATGATTTATGAAGACCGTGAAGAGGTACGAAAGGATTTTATTTTTGTTCGTAATCTACGTTTAACAGCAGAACAAGCTAAAAAAAGCTTTATTAAAGAAATTACTAAAAAGATAGTTGAGTATGGAGCTATAGCCTATATTGCATCAGGCGGAATAGCAAAAATGTTAGGACAATAATGAGTAATTTTGAGATTTGTTTGAAATATGTTTTAGAAGCAGAAGGACACCTATCTGACGATAAAGATGATACTGGGGGTATAACTAAATATGGTATATCATATCAAACATATAAAAATAAATATCCAAGCGCAACAAGGGAGGATATAAAAAATTTATCCCTAGAAGAAGCTAGCAGATTTTATGATTGTGAATTTTGGCAAGCTTGCAATTGCGATGAGATGAGACTTCCTGTTGCTCTTTTAGTTTTTGATACAGCTGTAAATTGTAGTCCAACAATGGCTAAAAAATTTTTACAAAGGGCTTTGAATGTAAAAGATGACGGCATATTAGGGCCTCAAACATATAAAGCTCTTAAATCATCTTCTGATGAAAAAATTATTCCTCTATTTACAGCAAGAAGAAATAAATATTATTCTGATATTTGTACCCCTTTATTAGATGATACAGAAAGCAGAAAACAAATAAAACTCCTAAGAAGAAGAAAATATCTTGATGGCTGGCTTAATAGAGCTGCCAAGATGGAATATATTGCAACGAACTTAGGAAAATAAAATGGAATATACAATTGCTGGATTTATTGCGTTAATAATCACTACATTATTAGCATGGAAACCAATTAGCTCTTTCTTAGAAAAAAAAGGTTGGAAGAGAACAACAAACATAGTTAATTTAATTGATGAAGTTTTACAAGCTGTAAAAGATGGTAAGGTTACAGAAGAAGAAGTCAATCAAATTAAAGTAAAATTTAATGAAGTCTTATCTTCTTTTGAAAATAAATAATAAAACTTACTGGACGGGGATATTATAAAAATATATCCCCCTTTCAGTAAAAATAAGAAAGAAAAAAATGATTTACCGTGGAGATGACACAAGAGCTTTTGGCGGAAAACCATTAAAAATAACTTTAAAGAATGCCGAAAATCTTATAATTATCCAAGATTTGAATTTGCTTAGAGAAAAAATATCAGCATTAGAAACACAATGAAAACATATATTATTTGGATATAGTTCAATGAAAGATATAATTAAATATTTCATCAAGTTATTGGCTGATTTAATCTCTTATTTAAAAAACAAACAACTTATTGATGCTGGGAAAAATGAAATTTCCAATAGATTATTACAAGCGAACAAAGAAAACGAAGAAAAAATACAACAGATTAAAGATAATGTACGTAATATGCCTATTGATGATATTGAGCGGATGCTCAATATTAAAATTACAGATAAATAATAATGTTTGTGATATACTAATTACAGAAAAGAAGTTGTCTACATTTAAACAAAAGGAATTAACAAAAGACTTAGCGAAAGCTATTCTTGTACAAGATTTATATTATAATGAATATTGTTTTCATGATTAAGCTAAACCTCAATAATTTTGGGATTTATATATAGGGAAGAAAGACAAATATATTTCTTCCCTATAAAATAATCAAAATTACAAAGCTAGAACCGGACGAACGTAGCCGTCATTGGTGCTCTTATCGTCGTAGTACCTGTAACCGTCACTCATACGCAATTCCCACGCATTGTAGTAGTCGTACTCAGTAGAGGACCAGTAGTAAGCTTCATCATCCAAAGCTTCACCACCTGCCGCAATAAAGGCTTTGTTCAAAACTTCTTTATTTTTGTGAATTGCCTCAAGCTGCCGCAGATTAGGCATTTGCGCAAACTGTTCTTCACATTTGCGTTTACCGTCCCACCAATCAACCTCTTTTATGTCTTTCGGAAGCACTAAAAAAGCGTGGTTATCATCTTCAATAACGGCAATCCCTTTAAGCTTCTTTTTTGGATTAAACTCTGCGCTGTTTGGCGCGTTCCAGTAAATAAATGTTCCTGTTGTAAAATCAAGCATAAAAGTTCCTCCTATATTTTTCAATTGTTAAATCTTTTAACCTTTTTTTTATCTCTTCTATATTTTTTATTTTTGATAAATTTTTTATTTCATCAAAATGAGTATTTTTTTGACAATAAATCATTGCTTTCAACATACATAGTTTAATATCCAAATCCTTAATGCTTTCATTTGTTTTACGATAAGAATCGCATTGGCAAACCTTATAAAGATTTTCTTCTTTCCCATCTACTTTTTTTGCAAAATCATAAAGGCTTCCAAATCTCATATTGTCAACTTTATAAAACTTCATATGATTTAGACACGAATCAACAGCATAATCTAAATATATTTTAGGCGTTCTTATTCTTGAACATATATTTTTAATTATAGGAACACCAAGTTCCTCATGCCCATAATAATGAGGATAATTTTCCTTTGGTGTTTTTGTTTTCCCTATATCATGAAATAAAACGCAAAATTTAACTAATGAATTATTAGGATATAATTTATCAGCTGATTTAATTGCCGACATTGTATGCCCAAAAGAATTTCCTTCCGGATGGTATTTTTTATTTTCTAAGCTATTTTTTAATTCACATATTTCAGGAAGAATTTTTTCTAAGGCTCCACAAATGTCTAAATATTTCAAAAAAATATAAAACTTACCAGTTAAAGCTTTTTCAAATTCCTTCCATATTCTTTCAGGAGAAATATGTTCTAAACATCCCTCAGACACCATTTTTTTCATATATCTTATTGTTAATCTATCAATTGTAAAATCTAATTGAGCAGCGAGACGGCATCCTCGTAGAACTCTTAAAGGATCATCTTGGAAATGACGATTAATGTGTCTTATTTTCTTATTTCTTAAATCTTCTAATCCATGATGATAATCATATATCTTACCACTCTCATCTCGCGCTAATGCGTTTATAGTGAAATCTCTTCTTGATAAATCATCCTCTAATGATATATTAGAAGAAAAATCAAAATAAAAATCTTTATGAGATGAACCAATTTTATATTCTTTTCTCGCTAAAGAATATTCTTTTCCGTCTTTTATAAAAACAGGAAAATTTTTACCTACTTTAATGAACCCATTATTCTCCATTTCTTCTATGGTCGAACCCACAACTACGTAATCAAAATCATTAGGAGATATACCTAATAAAGAATCTCTAACACACCCACCAACTTCATAAATTTTCATATTACCTCCATATTTATGGGATTTATATACTTACAATATCACCAAACACAAAATTGTCAACTAATTTTCTACAAAAAAAAGCAACCACCAAAGGTTGCCTTTTTTATTTTATTCAGCAGCTAATTTTAGTTTATCAACATTAATATCTAAATGTTCTCTGCATTTACATTCACTAAAATTAGTTCGTGTATAAAATTCAGATTTCTTTCCTTTATTAAAATCTGAAACTGGACGAAAATATCCCATACAACGAGTCCATACTTCACACAAACGATGTTCTGAACCATCTTTCATTTTAACAAGCATTACATCTGGGGATAGGTCGGCAGATTCTACATCTTCTTCTTTAATTCGCCGAGATAGCAATACACTTTTTTGATAATCATTAAGCATTTAAATCTCCTTTATTGAATTTATACAATAACATAAGATGTTTAATTAATCGTTAAATGATTTAACCATTGTCGTTCATTTTTTTTATCGATTTCTTAAAAACATCTGTTAGCATCATCGGCAAATTAGATTGTTGCATCGCTGCGGTGTACAATAAATCATCACTGCAATCATTTAATTGTTTTTCAAAAATTATTTTTGCCTTATCTACACATCCTTCTAAATCAAAAATATCAGCAAAATCTTTGGCTAATCTTTCAATCATGTCGTCACGAACTTCAGCGCAATCTGTTGTAACCAATTTTAAAAATTCTCTTTTCATTTTATAATCCTATGAATAGCAAATTCTGTAGAAATACTTATAATTAAGGCAATTATCCATAATATAAAGAAAAGTGGTAAAATAATTATTAATAAAATTACCTGCAAAGGAAAAATAATTATTGTTAAGAATATATTATATATCAAACTTAGTAAATACATCATTGTTCCTATCCTTTTCTGCACATTGCCACCCACAGGCGGCATACCCAATGATATCTAACCATGAATCTCGATGATGGGGAGTATTTTGTAAACGAGATATTTTCATTAAAATCATCATAATAGCTACATCAGATGCCTTTAATTTAGATATTCCACAAAAATCATTCCAATACATAGCGATTCTAGAAAAATTATCTTCTGGTTTACCATAGTTAAGTTGTCTATCTCCACTATCAACTACAGAAAGAGCATCTTCTATTATTTTTCTTCTTTCGTTTTCCATATTATTTCGCTTTAAATAAAAATAAATTACAATGGCAATGATTATTATTGTATGTATCTAATTCACATTTTTCAGATCCACAAAATCTTTCTTCATCATCAGAACAACATGGACATCTTTCCCAATTGTTTTCACCAAACATGCGTAGTTTTGCTTTTATTATTTTATCCGCATTGTCAGATAATTCAAAATTTTTATCTTTAGCTATATCTTCTATCTTTTTAAATATTGTAGGAGAAATCGTCTTTACGTCAGCATCGCTTTCACTATCAGCCAACGGACCTCGGCTAAAACAATTATGGCAAATATATTGAAATTTATTTACCTTTTTTGTTACAGATATTGAGACTTTTCTTGATGATAAAGACATTTTTGTTTTGCAATATGGACAATTTGGCATTAATTTAACATCCCGTTTCTTTTAATTAAATTCATTGCAACTTCACTAAGTATCTCTTGACAAACATCAGGATTATTATCTAATAATATTTTTATTATTGAATAAACCATTTTTTTAGTGAAATCACCTTTTACATTTATCGAAAAAGTATCATTTTTCTTATGATATTTAATTATTAATGTTGGTTCAAACATACAAAAAATCCTATAATTATTATAATTAATATATAGGATTTTTTATATAAATTGTCAAATAATATATTAGTTATCTACATATCAAGAGCTTTTTTATATAATTCCAAGAGATATTCTTGTTCGTCTCTATCTTCACTATTCATTTTACGCATTTTAATGATAGCATTGATAATTTTCACATCAAAACCTAAGGATTTAGCTTCAAGTTTTATATCCTTAATGCTATCGGTAATTGATTTTTGTTCGTTATTTAATTCTTCGATTCTACAAATTATATTTTTTAGTTTTTTTTCATCTATTTGGCTATTAGACATTTTAAATACTCCTTATCTTTCAATATTTTATGACGAACTAATTTTGGATTAAACCCATAAATTTCAGCCCACTCAGACAAACACTTATATTCTCCATCATATTCAATAAAAAGGTTGCTTCTCTTATTTCTGTTTTGTGTTTTCATATCGACCCAACGACAATTACTTGGCTCATAATTTCCATTAACATCTATTCTGTCTATTGTGAGGTTATCTTTATACCCATTAGACATAGACCAATCGTAAAATGATAAAAAATCATTCATCCATTCATCGCAAATTGAAATACCCCTTCCTCCATACCATTTATAGGAAATATCATTCTTATTAAAGCACCTTGTTTTCATGGATGACCATATTTTATAAAGCCTAGTATTTAATTTTCCGTGTTTCTTTTTAGTTCGTTTATTAAATTCTATTATTCTTTTTGATTTTTCACAACCACAAGAATGACATTCGCCTCTAACAACAAGATTCTTACACTTTATAACTTCTTTGCCACAATCACATCTAAATAACCATTTCTGAATTACATATCCTTTAGGAGATACATAATCAAAAACACGCTTAACAGCCGTTAAGCACCCAAACCTTTGATTTGTTATATCAACATGTCGCATTTAATCTACGTTTAACTCGTATAAATTATCTGCGAAAATGCCGCCAACTTCAGTCATTGTTTACCCTTTCATATTTTTCTTTATCTTCTAATTCAATCAATAAAAGTTTTAATGTATTTCTTTTTTGACGCTCAATAACATGATAATAATTCATATTACGGTATTTTCTCTTATTTCCCATAATATATCTTTCATCATCAATTATCTGCTTTATGAGATTTTCTTTCTTCATCTTCCAGTTCCTTGACTTTATTTTTCCAGAACTCTAAATTATGTTCATCTTCTTTAGCCTTACCAGATAAATCATAATATTCATATGAATTTTCATGAATAAGAATCTTCTCTTTGCATTTCTCTACTTGTTCTCTTGCAAAATCAAGTGTTATTTTTCTATCATCCATATGTCCTCCTTTCCTTTTTATCATATTTAAATTTTGCATGAAGTCAACATCAAAATCTTTATCATGTACTTTTTCATTATATAAATCATCATTTATCCACATTTTTTGCGGCTTAATTACATTATTTATATATTCAATATAATTATCTATAGATATCTTTCCCTTATCCGATTCAACTACACAATCAGATATTAAAATATTTTTCAGGATTGAACGTTTCATAATTAACATTTATAGCTGCTTTCAATCTCTTTTCTTCTCTTTTATAAAAATCATCTAAGGTTAATCTATTTTCCAAAAGATAATTTTTTAATCCTTGTTCTTTAAGCTTAAATAATATTTCTTCTAAAATCTCAGGAATATTTATTTTTATCTCGCCAGAATGAACTTTATTATGCTCTTCTAATGTTAAAGGAATTATATTATCCAAATTATATCGTATTATTTCATGACGACGACTAAAATAATGATGCCCACATTCTGCGGGCTTTCCCGAAATAATTGAATGCTGTTTACAAGCCCATTGCTGAACTAATCTATCTAATTTAGATTTCATATCCTTTTTTTCTTAAAAACTCATCTGGAAGTTCCGGCATAGAAAACATACCATTTGTTTTTTCTGTCCACCAAATAATTATTTTAGTCATATATTCACAAAATTCTCCAATGGACATCTTAGTAGTGGTATCTCTACTAAAAATGACCTTATTTATTTTATGGATAATATCTTTATCATATGGAATATTATGTTCACCATAAGATAGCCCAGAATCATTTAAGAACTTAGCAACCTCATTGTTGAAAATCCAATAATATGAATTCTGGGCACTACTTCTCTTAGGTTTATATTCAGAAACTTCAATCTCTACTTTCTTGCCGGAAATTATCATTGCTTTGGCTTTTATTTTTGCCAAATTTAATATATTATCTAGAGATGAGATTTCTGTACAATACATTTTATATCCTAAAATGGAATATCTGAATCATCTAAATCATCATATGATTGAGCAGATTCTACAGGATGAGAATCTTCCTCTTTCTTTTCCAAGAGGATAAGATTCCCTGAATAATTTTGAATAACAATTTCAGTTTTAAATCTTTCCTGACCGTTATTATCTTCCCACTTTCGAGTTTGCAGCTGACCTTCGATATATACTTGATTACCTTTTCTTAAATATCTTTCAGCAACATCGGCACAAATTGTATTGTAAACAACAACGGAGTGCCATTCTGTTCGTTCTTTTCTTTCACCTGAACTTTTGTCTTTCCATGTATCAGATGTGGCGACAGAAAAAGTTGCAACTTTTACACCATTCTGAGTATTCATAATTTTAGGGTCGCTGCCCAATCTACCTAATAAAATAACTTTATTAATACTTGCCATTTTTTAATCCTTTTCAACTGTATAATAGACATCTTTTTCAAATTCTATTTTATCTATAACATAATAAATATCCCCTACATCCATGATAAATCCGCCAGAAGGAAGTTTTGATTTTCTAAAGGTATCACCATTATATGAAAATACAATTTTTCCACAATTTAATGCCTCTGCTAATTCATCTGGAGTTTCTAAAAATTTCTCTGTCATTTATCACTCCATCATAAAACCCATTTTTTCAGCCAATTCCCAAGTCAATTTAGCATCCTGCAAACAATATTTGCCAATTTTTTCTTGCCCATTCGTAGTTTTTAATAATTCGGGAAATTCACTAAAAGATATTTCATTTTTAGTCTTTCCTAAATAAACTTTAGCTAAAGTATCTAATTTTTCATATCCGTTGTTTCCACAAAATTGTTCCATTATATCAATATGTCGAGCAGCCTTATATTTATCACAAAACATACTTGAATTAAAGTAATAATTCCCAATATTATACCTTAATCCCCGTTTTATAATTACTGGCATATCGAATGACTTACCATTATATGTAAATATATTCCCATGCTTTCCTAAAATGTCCCAAAAATCTTTTATGATTTTCCCCTCATCCCCCATTAAAATATGCTCTTCTTGCGGATTATACATTGAAATACATATAACTTTTGCAAAAATTGGGTTAAGCGACATTTTAGATATTTGTTCTTGCTTCTTTATTTCTATATCTTTTGCAATTTTACAAGCATCGGTAAGGCGCTTATCTGGTTTTACATCAGGAAGGAAATCCACCATTGATAAATCAGGTATTGTCTCGATATCTACTGCGTAGGACATACTTCTTTTTTCCTTTCATTAGTTTTATCTAACAGTTTTTCATAAGATTCACTTCCTTTAGGAAATTTATTCTTCCATTTATCAAATAACATTTTTAGTTTTTCATAATCACTAGCTTTAGATATAACTATTAACCATTTTTCTAAATTATCTGAAAAAATAACCTCTTTTTCTTCTTTTGAAAAAACATCGTCTGGTTTGTTTTCTTGATTTTTCTTTTCTTCTTCATTATTGTTTTTAGTCCCAAAAGAGAAAACTACTTTATCATTTTTATCAACAATCTTTAGCTTAGTAATCTTTTTATCTTTACAGTTAATTTCACCGATGCTAAATTTATTAAATTTATCTTTAAGCTGCCATTTGTTATTTTTGTCTTTTTCAGTCTCTACTTTAACAAAAATAAATGGGGAAGAATAAAGTTCTACTCCAATTCCCCATTTAAATGCAGCACGTTTAAAAGCATCTGAAGCTTCCCCCTTTTCTTTATCGGCCATACTTTCTGTTCCGCAATCCCATTTCCATACGAAATCACTATCCTTATCTTCTCGAATACCAATTCCGCAAAAAAGATTATTATTTATGACCTTGAAATCATTTGTCCAATTATGCTTTCCATATACTTCATCTAAGATTTGCGAATCAACTCTAGCTGTTTTATAAAGTAATAAAGAACATCCCTTTTCTGATACTTGTTGAACTCGGCAACTAATCTCATCTTTTGTTAAATCTCTAAACATGCTTTCCTCATAGTTTTTAACAGTTATAGCTATTATACATAATTATTTAAAATAATCAATATTTTATAAATTATCCACAATATCATATAAGCTTACAAAAATACCACGACAATATGGTTCATCTTCATCCATTACAACAAATGTAGAATACATAACATTTGAATCTAGCCAAAAACAACAATTATTCCTATTATGGGTTACTTTCAAATTAAATTTTGTATTTTTATTTCTAATAAACTTACCAGAACGATATCCAAATGTAGCATTTGTATAGCAATCTAATTCATCATCTATAGCCCCAATTATTTCAATTAAGTCATCCGAGGCTCCCATAAATGCGACAATTTTATCATTCTTCATTTCCTCAATTTCTTCTTTATTAAATTCATATCCGTAATTTCTTTCCCCTTTATCTGCCCACTTTTTAAGCATCATCTCTTTTTCTACATCTGTCGGAATATTGGCAGCTAAATCCATCCATTTTTTTATATCTTCTGTTGACATCTCTGATATATTAGTCTGAGAAACAATTTCTCCTTTTCTGAAACAAATTAAGCTTGGAATAGAATTTACTTTCATTTTATCCACACATGATGTTTCATAAATTACTTTATCTGACATTTTTTCCAATAAATATTTTGGCGTTTCACAAGCTTTGCACCAATTAACTCCGACATACACAAAAAAAACATCATCTTTTATATTTTTAATATTCGTAACTGTTTGTAACATTGTTATTCTCCATGTTGTTAAATCTTATCTCATTTCTACATATTGTTAAATAATAGCTATCATTAAAACCAGCATCTTTAAAAATTATTCTTCTTTGTACTTTTGAAAAGAAAATATCATGATTCATATTTCTTTGCACAGCCGGGTGAGAAAAATAATTATTTTTTGAATCAGTAAATACTTCCAAATCTGTTTTGGCCTTTATAGGTTTATTATTCTTTAGATAAAGAAGCGCTTTTTTTAAACCTAAAATATATGCAGATGGAGGAATAGTCGTTTTACAGACAAAACTTCCTTTAGTATAAATTTCATCTTCATCATTAAGTAAGACTAAACCAACAATTGATTTTTTATTTATTTCTTTTGTAGATAAATAAAGTTTCATTTTTTCAACCAATCAAAAAAGTTAATGACTTTATTATCTAAATATGTCTTCATTTTTATTGAAAAAGGACAAATATAATCCATATAAGACACTATAAATAAAATAGCTGGGAACAACAAGAGAGAAAACATAAGTTCACCAACCCCGTCTGGGGGAACTATTCTACCTTTATATACCAGAATAGAAAGAATTAGAAAGTTAATCAATAAATATATAAAAAAGCACAATAAAAACATTACAATTTTACCTCCTCAATGTTTTTAAATGATATTTCAACACGCGGCCTGTTTTTATCAATCTCATACGGATAAAAGGCAGGAATTAAAAAATTTGCATTATCATCTTCAAATATACCTACTTTAACCATACAGTCAAGCAAAAGCTGAATAATGTTTACATAGTCAAATCTTATTCTGTCCTTACGATATATTTTAAATAAAATATATGTTGGAAATGATATCCCTTTTAATTCATTTTGAAATTGTTTCTTTTTCAAAGATAGTTCTAAAATTAAATTTTTTTCACTTTCTAAGGCCCTTTTATTTTTTCCAACGATGAAACGATTAGTTCCTTTAGGCTTATAAATTTCTTTACTATTTTTACTTGAAATTAGCTGCTGTTCAATTATTATCATTCAGATTTACCATTTCTTTTTTTGTCATTTTTTTTGTTTTTTTCTTTTTATTTGGGATAACTTTTTTAAATAGATTCGTTGTCCATAAAAAAATAACATTTTTATCGCGTACTTTTATTCTTTTATTTTTGGACATATTTTATTTCCCCAGAAATATAATCTACAACTCGAATAAAATTTCTTGCTGTTTTTAATTTATTATTACTATTAATAATTGATATTTTTTTTCTTGGCAAGTAAGTTTTTTTGACAATTTGTTTTAACTCATGCCGAATAAATGGCAAAGCTAAATTAGTCTGAAATTTTATCTCTTTATCATTTAATCCGCAAAGACCTAAATAACGGATAATAAGTTTCTTTTCTTCTAAACTTATTTTGTTTTTCCATATCTCATAAACAGAAATATCCAAATCCCTACAAATTTGCGTTAAATAATTCATCTTTTCTTCCACTCGGTGCAATTAAACAAAACTTTTTTATATTTCCAAATAATCTATCATATATTCTAGGTCCTAAAATTATTTTAAGACGCTCTTCTCTTAAGTTACTGATTATAATTGTGGGTAACATATTATTATATCTACTATCTATTATAGTAAAAAATTCAGAAGATTCCCATTCTGACATTTGCTTAACTTCATCTATTATCAATACAGAAACATTTTTTGTATTTTCGGGATAAAGTTCTTTATCGCTAAAAGATGATTTTATTTGTTCAAAAAGGTCATCCATTTTTATATAGTAGATATTTTTACAATCATAATATTCAGATCCTCTGAATTTAATAATCTTCGTTGTTTCTTCCAGTAAAGAATATCCTATATATGTTTTTCCGACTCCAACATCTCCACATATAAAAACATTTTCCTTAAACCCATTTATTAAACAATAGTGCAAATAATCAATTAATTTTGCATGTTCAGGAGTTATTTTCCTAAAACTATCTAATTTTGCGTTAGAAAATCTTTTGTTTCTTTTGACGAGCATTTTTGATTCCCTAATTTTAATGTTTTTCTAAATTATAATAACATACGATACAAAGTAAAGGTTAAAAAATAGTTATCACCATTTTAAAATTTGTCCTTCATAAACTGTACATTCCGGCGGAACCTCCATTCCTTCTTCATACATAACTATTTCTCCACGATTAAGTCTTGATAAAACATCATTTTTATTTTTATTAGCATATGATTTATTGTAATATAATCCGTTGGCCCCGTAAAATCCTTGATAATTATTGGCCAAACAATATTCAATGGCCTCTTTTGCATAGCTAAAATCATTTTTAGTTAGCTCTTTTAACTTTGCAAGCATTCTATCGCGGAAAGCCAGCTTGTATTTCCCCCCTTTTTTGTTTTTTTCCCAATAAGAAAATAAATCTTCAAAATTATTTATTTCAGAGAAATCTTTTACCTTTTCTTTTTTTTCTTTTTCTTTTGGTATATTAAATATATTTAAATATTTATTATTTTTATTATCTATATTATTTGTCTCTTGTTTTCTACAAGTAGATAATAATACTTCTTGCTCTTCCTTATCAGATATAGAATTTGGAATATAATTTACCTTGATAAACCATCCAGATATTCTATTATCATCTCTCTTTTGGATAACCTGAATTAATCCCATTTCTTTTAGTGATTCTTTAGCTTTTTTTAGTCTTTCTTTTCCCCATTTTAAACAATCCATAACGTAAGAATCGGTAGCCTTAGCTAATGTGCTATTTTGCCATTTAGCTGTTTTATAATAAAACGAATAAAGGGAAAAATTATCTGCGGGATTATCTGATGAAAATATTCGGTCAACAGTTATTTGATTGATTATAAATAACTTATTACTAAAATCGTCTAAAACAATATCTTCCATTGCTCATCTCCTTTGGAAAAATAATCGCATATATTTTTGAAGACAATCAATGATATTGTATCTTATCCACAAAAAAAATCCCCTTATAAGGGGATTTTCTTATTATGGAGGTAGCTGAAAACTCGAATCTCATACCGAAAAGGTACACATTTCTTAGCAGGAAAGTTTAGACCCGCCCTAATTAGCTATCCATATGATTCGTATAATCAACATATTGTTGTTAATAAGTCAAGAATAACTTGACAAGAATCTTATATACATATATTTTAGACAAAAAGGAAAAGATATGGAAATAAAACCTGATTATCGTTTCACTAAAATACATACAGCTAAAGGTACTTTCTATTCTATAGAAATTTATATAGGGCTAGAAAAATGTTTTTTCGGATATGGGAAAACAATAACAGAGGCGGTAAATCAAGTGGTTAATAGATATAATATAAGAATAAAAGAAATTGAAGAAGTCGTAGATATTTTAAATAAAAAATTAATAAACAAAAATATCCCTAAAGAAATAAATAATTTTGATAACTTACCTGTATTAGACAAAAAAAATGGAATAAAGACCTGTAAAAATTGCGGAAAATTAATTACTGGAAAGCGTACATTATTTTGTTCAAATGATTGTTTGCTGCAATATCATAGGAGACTTAGAAATGCCAATAAAAATCGTGGAAAGAAAGAATAATGAGTTATATAGGGAAAGGGCTAAACAAAAATACAAAAAGCTTAAAGATGAAAATGAAACTGGTTGGGTTATTATAACTAAAAAACAAAATGCTGAGCTTTATAAGAAAATAAGAGATTTAATTATCTCTTGTAAAGACTGGGAAATGGTTGTCTATAGGAAAATTCCTAAAAATTTACAAAAACGTGTCGAAGCAGCTATGGATGCAGTTATCAATGGATGATATTTTAATTGGAAATGTATATAAATGTTCGACAAACGATGATTTTTATGTAGTTTGTGAACAAGGTAAAAATGGCAAATATAAAACTTTTTGGTTGAAAATTGGATGTGCCGAAGATGATGTGGAAGACATACAAAAAGATAAATTAATAAGGAAGATTCCTCCTCAACTTATTGGAAAAATAAATCTAGGTAATTATCTATCTGTAATAAGGAAAAGCTATGAAATCAGCACTTATTGATTATATCAAAAGAGGACCTAATGATGAGTTATATACTCCAGATTATGCAGTTTATCCAATAATCAAATATATTCCCCAGAACATAAAAACTATTTGGTGTCCTTTTGACAAAGAGGAGAGTAATTTCGTTAAAATATTGCGAAATAATGGATATAATGTTATTTTGAGTCATATAGAAAATGGGAAAGATTTCTTTCAGTTCCAACCTGAAAATTATGATATGATTATTAGTAATCCTCCTTATTCTATAAAAAAGAAAATAATCAAAAGATGTTATGAGTTGAATAAGCCATTTGCTCTTTTGCTGCCCATTACATCTCTTGAGGGAATTTCACATGGAAAAATGTTTAAGAAATATGGAATAGGGGCGGTGATTTTAGATAAAAGAATTGATTTTAACGGAAAGGGAAAATGTTGGTTTAATACATCATATTTAATACACCATAAACTATATGACGGAAAAATTTTTTTTGAGGAGATAAAAAAATGAAAATAATGAGAGATAAAACATTAAAAAAATATATAAATAACGCATATTCCTGTGGGTATATCGATGCACAGGAGATAGATAAGAAAAACAAATTTCGTACTATAAACCCTGTTGTTTATAGCCTAAAAGAGCTTTTAAACAATACATGGGATAAAGACAGAGTAAATAAAATGATTAAATGGCTGGAGAATTACAGAGATGAGTAATTTATATTGTTTTTTTGTGGCTATCTGGAGACGTATATATGGAGAGGGAAGTATAGAGGGAATATGGGGAAATAGAACCGTACAAGCTGCCATATATATAATCTGCACAACATTACTTTATACTACTAATCCTTATTCATGGCAATGCTGGTTATTGTCCTTTATTGTATCTATCTGGTTATATGCACAATTTTTTAGTCGTGCCGTAGGAGAATTTATTGATTTAGGAGAAAGCACAACACAAGGAAGAGATTCGTATGATAGGTGGTTTAGAGGATTACTCAACAGCCTATATTCAATTATCAACCATATATTAAAATTGATAGGCTCAGACAAACAATTAAAAAAATATTATGGAATGTATGATTTCTGGTATTGTGAAATGAGATACACCTTTTGTCTGCTGCCTATGTGTATATTTAGTTGGTGGTATCTCATCCCCGGACTGCTGTCTGCTCCTATCTATTGGATTTGCGGATGGTTATACAAAAATTATCCACAACTATATTTATTGCCCAAATGGTTAGACGACTCTAAAAATATGGCTGAATTGTTGCTTGGATTTAGTTTGGGATTAACTTGTCAACTTATTAAATGGGGAATCTAATGAAGTTAAAAGAATATATTAGAAAATGCAAAAAGACATGGGGAAAAGGAAATGAAGATAAAAGAATCGTTATTGGGATAGAAGAAGAATTTGGCGAACTAGCGGGAAAGATAAAAAGATGGTATAGGGGAGATTATGAAAATGATAAGAAAAAATTTAATGATGATTTACAGGCAGAAATAGGAGATTGTTTATACTATGTGGCAATGGCAATTGATAGATTTGAGGAAAATATAGATTTTGTTGTGCAAGATTCAAACGTAGAACCAGATGATGTCTTTTCTTCTTGGTTTTCTTTGAATATATGTAAAAATTTATATATTTTAGATAAAAAATATGTTGAATTATTTACGACTCTAATTTGTTTTGCTAATTCTCAATCGTTTAAAATAAAAGATATTATTAAATATAATATAAAAAAACTGGAAGACAGACAAAAACGGGGTGTAATTAAAGGCAATGGAGATAACCGATAAGCTCTATATCATCAAAGTAAAAAGAATGGAATGGTATTGGACAGGGCGGAACCTATCTAAAAATATTCAAAATGCAAAAATATATAATTCAATAGATAATGCCAACAAAGGAATAACCGCAGCCAAAAAATTTTCCAAAAGACAATACTGCATAAAAGAAGTTGAGATGTATTGACAAAAAATTAAAATTATGATATAATTAGGTAAAGGGAGTTTGTCTAAATGCCTAAGGATATTTTGGAGCGCACCGGAGCAGGCGCAAAATTCTGTTTGAAAAATTTCAAATATATGGTTAATAAATATATCGAAGATAATTGGAATAAAACAGACAGCACGGGAAAGAAAAAAACATTTACTATCCTTAATTTTTGTTGCATAAACGGATTCGATTCTGAAGACGATTTTTGGAGATTGGTCACAGAACAAGAAAACGATGACTATAGAACGTATGGACGAAAATTGGCCATGTATGTCCGAGAAACTGCGCAAAGAATAGCTATAGACGATAAAAATATTCCCGCAGCATCATTAATGCTTGCAAATTTAGATGATAGAATCAAAGAGTTAGATTTAAAGGGAGGAAAAATATTTAAATCTGTACCTAAAAATATAAAAGAAGATAAAAAAGATGTTGACATTAAAGAAATATGTGCTAATCTTTCTTCTAAAGAGTGGGGAGAACTTATTAAAGGTTTAAGTTTTAACCAATAATATATCGGAATATAGCCCAGCTTGGTTAAGGCGATTGGTTTGGGTCCAATAGACCGCAGGTTCGAATCCTGCTATTCCGACCAAAGTTATAATACATTGTAAATATGTTTAAGTAGTTTTAATTAGTTATGTTGCATGCCCATATATAGCAACTAGCAGTCATTTCTCCTATTTGGACTGTTATATCGAAAGATTGAGGATGGGCTTAATGGTTCTGTAGCTCAGTTGGTAGAGCGTTTGCTTGAAGAGCAAAGCGTCAGAAGTTCAAATCTTCTCGGAACCACCATTGGGCCGTAGAGTGTGGAAGGCTGCACATCTCCTTTGCACGGAGAAAGAGGGGAGCGTTACCCATACGGTCCACCATTTTAAAATTCCTGTGTATTTTACAGCTACTAGTAAATATAATACAATCCCATAAATTCCCCCATTTTTATTTATTAGTAGCTATATAATATATTGGGAAGTGGACAAATTGGTAAAGTCACTGGTCTTTGGAACCAGAAATTGTAGGTTCGAAGCCTACCTTCCCAGCCAATCCCTTTATTATAAGAATGTTTAAATTTAGCAAAAAAAGTATGGTATAATGCCTCGTTAGCTCAGAAGTAGAGCACAGAGCTGTTAACTCTGGGGTCGGGATGGCAGAATTCTCACGGGGCGCCATTTTGTGTGCAGCTATTCTAGAGTGGCTGCACTCCTCTTTTTGAAAGGTAATCTAATGAGTAAAGATAACAATGATATCAAGTAAGTAATAATTCTTACTTGGAGATTAATTATGTTTGGTAAAGATAAATATATTTGGAAGAAAATCTCTCGTTGTTATAGTTTCTGGTCTCAATGCTATTTTGAAGATGAAACGTGGGATGATTTAGATTATTTTAATTTCAATGCTTATTTTCGCAGAAAACGTAATTGGAAAAGTTATTTGATTAATTATTATTCTGCTAAAGAATATGAAAAAGAATATAATATTAACCTAAAATTAAGACGTCAAAAATTCATTGAAACAGATTCTTGGGCGTATGAGGAATACGCTAAAGCATATCATGAAAGAAAGTCATGGAAAAGAAATTCAAAGAAGAAATTTCAATGGGAAAATACTAAGCTCCCGTAGTTCAGTGGAATAGAATAGATGCCTTCTAAGCATTTGGTCGGGGGTTCGAATCCCTCCGGGAGTGCCATTACGCTTATAGTTCAACGGACAGAACGCAACGCTACGGACGTTGAGATTAGGGTTCGATTCCTTATAAGCGTGCCAATAAAAATAAATGCCTTAGTGGCTCAATGGTACAGCAGTTGATTTGTAATCAACCACTTCCTCGTTCAAGTCGGGGCTAAGGCACCATTACTCCTATAGCTCAACAGTAGAGCCAGCGGCTTTTAACCGTTAGACCTAGGGGCAGCACCTAGTGGGAGTACCATTTTATACAATATACAAAAACAAATACTTTTTTTTATGTAAGGGCTGGGTACGAGTGAACCTAACGGTCTGTAAAACCGCCACCTTCGGGTTGTAGAGGTGCAAATTCCTCTCCCTTGCACCATCAGGAGGCAAAATGGAAGAATCTTCCGAAGAAAGCAAGAAATTATTTAAGAAGATTTGTTACACAGAAAGACAAGTAAAAAATATCCTAAAAAAGCAAAACATAGATTGGTTAAAGTTTGCCAAATGGATGACTGGACAAACTGGCATGCTTTTGATAAGACATAAAAAACAAATATTTGGATATTATAAATATGATGTTGACAGATTTTTAAGTATATGTAATTATAAAAAGGAAAGGTAATCCGAGTTGGTCTAGCGGAAGCCGTTTTGAAAACGGAATGACGTGATAAACGTCGTGTGAGTTCGAGTCTCACCCTTTCCGCCACTATGCGATGGAGTGAAATGGTTTACACATTAGGCTCATAACCTAATAACAGCGGGGTTCAAATCCCCGCCATCGCAACCATATGCCCCTTGTTATAGCTTTACCGTCTTATTCACTTTTACTTTTAAGGGGCACCTTATAGCACATTATCTCAGTGGTAGAGAGATTGCTTCATACGCAATTTGTCATTTGTTCGATTCAAAGATGTGCTACCATTTTTTAGGAGAAAAAATATGCCAATGAAAAAAATAGTAAAAACTCAAGAAGAAAAAGATTTTAATAAAATGTGGAAAAATAGGATTAAGCTACGCCCTAATATTAGTTGTTTAGATAAAAATATTGGGAAAGCTCCTAGATGTAATACAAAAATAAAAACAGATGATGGAATATCAACTCCTATCTTAAAAAAGAAAAAAAAGTAACTATATACGAAAATATATAATTGCTATTTATAGTCTCTTAGCTCAATTGGTCAGAGCATCCCGCTCATAACGGGGTGGTTGCCGGTTCGAGTCCGGCAGGGACTACCAGCTTCAGAGAAATAGTTCAATGGTAGAATAACAGTCTCCAAAACTGTAGATGATTGGTTCAAATCCATCTTTCTCTGCTTATTATGGGCATATGGTGAAACTGGCAAACACATTGGATTTAAAATCCAATGAAGGTAATCTTCTTCTGAGTTCAAGTCTCAGTATGCCCACCAGATGCAGTCATCATATATTGGATATTATGCGAGTCTTCCAAACTTGACAAGAGAGTTCGATTCTCTCTGACTGCACCAATGGTCCAGTAGGCAAATGGAAAAGCCGTCTGTCTTAGGAACAGATGTTTGAGAGTTCGAGTCTCTCCTGGACTACCATATAAAAGAATTGAGTATTAATGCCCGTGAGTTTATAAGTTATGTGTAGAAATATTTATCTTTATGGGTAAATATTTGTGTGCATAGCTCAATGACAGAGCAACGGGTTGTGGTCCCGAGGATTAGGGTTAAATTCCCTATGCACACCCCATTTAAGCCCTGCGATAACCTTGGTGGTCGCCTAACAGATACCTAGGCTATGTCTGTTATGAAAGTGATACTGTTCGAATCAGTTGCAGGGTTCCATTTATAGAAAGGTAGCTCAGTTGGTCTAGAGCATCCGCCTGATATGCGGAGTGTCGGGAGTTCGATTCTCCCCCTTTCTACCAAATAACAAGATACCCGTGTATCATACACATAAATCTAAGACACGAATGATAGAGGCAATCATCCAAAGGGCTAATAGGTGTTTCCATAGGTAAGTCGTGATAACCGAATGGTGTGGCTGCTGTGCAGTATATAAGCCTAACCCTGCCTAAGGCTTAAAACGGGTTCATATAAAGTGGTGTATGATATTTTATTTATGGGCTGTTGCTAGAGAAGTTATAGGTTGGTCTGCAAAACCAATTAGCTGGGGGCAGTACCCAGACAGCCCTCCATTTTATGTTTATACACAACAAAATAAAAATAATTGACAATGTAAAAAAAATATAATAATTTAACTTTGTGAACTTATGAATAGTTATATTCATGGTTTGTGTCCTTTAATTATTATTTTTCTTACGCACATACAGCAAATATTCGCGATTAATTTGTAATTAATAAGGCAAAGTGCGTAGTATTATTTAACGCTCAGACAGCAATTATATTGAAGAAAATATTCTTGGAAAATATATTGGAGCGTTGTTTATTTTAGCCCTTACAGCAGATATTGGTAATAACTTGGGGTTATGTAGAAAAGGTTCGATTCCTTTCTTCCCGAACACCGGGAAGTAGTGTTATTGGTAGCACGCATATTTTTGGGCTGTGTATTAATTAGGAGGAAAAATGAGTAATCTACTGAATAAAATTGAAGAAAAAACTACTGAAACATATACAGAAAATGGAGCTAAAACATTTTCCACTACACTTGATGCTAATCTTGATTTTTTCTTTCAAGGTGGTGCATTAAGAAATCAAAGTGAAAAATTTATTGTTAATTTATTCCAAAAAGCATTCTTAGAAGATAAAAATATTGCTTTAGCTAACTTATATCATCTTAGAGATATAAGGGGAGGAAAAGGCGAACGAAGAGCATCTTCTATTATTTTTAAGTGGATTGCTGATTTTTATCCTGAAGATATCAATCTTGAAAAAATGGCAGAATATGGATACTATAAGGATATTCTATATCTTCTGGATACTCAATTAGAGGATAAGGTTATTCTTTTTATTAAAGAACAGCTCAATAAAGATGAAGATAGTGAAAATCCCTCATTGTTAGCAAAATGGTTACCTACATGGTCAACTAAGGATGTAGATTTAAGCAGATATGCCAAGATAATTGTTAGTAAACTTTTCTCTTGTAGTAAACAATACAGAAAAAAACTTAAATTTATTCGCAATAAGTTAAATTTGGTTGAGACCAAATTAACATTGAATAAATTTGAGGATATTGATTATTCTAAATTACCCTCAAAAGCGCTTAACAAATATAAAAAATGTTTTGCCAGAAAAGATAATGAAAGATTTACACAATTTTTAAAGGATGTAAAAGAGGGAAAAGGAAAAATAAATACCTCTACTTTATATCCATACGATATAGCTAGACAATATTGTATGGACTATACATATGGAGGATATTGTATCACAAAACCAGATAACGAAGATTATCTAGAAACCGCTTGGAAAAATTTAAATAATATTTTCCAGAGTAGAAAGAATAATGCTCTTGTTGTGGCTGATACATCAGGCTCCATGATGGGACAACCGATGTGGGTATGTTTGTCTTTAGCTGTATATATTGCGGAGAGAAATAAAGGTTTATTCCACAATTCATTTATTAAATTTTCACGAACTCCTAAAGTAATTAAATTACAAGGAAATAGTTTATTATCTAAACTACAATCTGTTGCTTGCGATAATTTTTGTGGAAACACAAATCTACAAGCTGTATTTGATGTTATCTTGGATGTTGCTGTTGCCAACAAGATTCCTCAAGAAGATATGCCTACAAGTTTGATTATTGTATCAGATATGGAATTTGATAGAGTTTGTGATAATGCTGATATTTCTAATTTTGAGGCAGCTAAAGATAAATATAAAAAATCTGGATATGAAATGCCTAAAGTCGTATTTTGGAATGTAAATGCCAGAAATAATAACTGTCCTGTTAGATATAATGAACGAGGCGTTGCATTAATTTCTGGATATTCTCCCAACTCATTAAAAGAGATATTGGATGAAAATTTCCAAAATCCAGTTGATGTAATGGTAAAAACATTATCGAGATATATGAATTAACAATAAACAAGGCTACTTCGGTAGCCTTATTTATTCTTTAGCTTTTTTAGCTAATTTATCAGTCAAAGCCTGCCTTAAAGAATATCTGTCTTTATTTCCTGTATGACCTTTTTTATGATATATTTTCCAGTTTTCGCAATATAACATACCCCTAATTCGCTCTGCGATGGTTCTATATTTATCTTTCTTCGTTTCTGGGTATAATATACTATCTATAGAGATTTTGCTATCTGTAATGATAAAAATAGGTTCTTGTGGGGATGCCCCCTCAATATGTTGTAAAGCATGATAAATTGCCAACAACTCTGCTTGATTATTATCTTCAGCTTTAGTTTTTAATTTTATACGAGTTTCTTTTATGCCCCCTTTAACTAGCTGTCTAATCATTATACCAAGTCCAGCGGTTTTGGTTTTAGGATTGAAACTCGCATCTGTTCAAATCTGCATAGGCTCCTCCGCTATAATGCTAATATAACTTTCGTTAATAATATAGCATAAAGGCCCTATATCAGGGCCTTATTTATTCCTTAGGATATTTTTCTTTGACATCTAAGCAATTATCAAAATATCTCAATAACTGTTCTTTCCCTTCTTTTATTAAGCTAGGCACCCCTGAATTTATTTTGACTTGAGCGTCCAAATAATCTTCGATAGGGGGATAACTATTTCTTCTTAATCTGGAGTAAGAATATTTATGATAGATAGGATATTCAACAATTTTATTATCTTCAACCTTAAAATCAAAAGTATAAAAACCCTCACAATCTGTATATTGGCCTTTATCTTCTATTACAACAATTGGATAATATCCATCTTTTTTTAATGTTTCAGCATTACTGTCAAAGTTATAACCTAATATACAAGTTCCATCGGGCATATCTTTTTTATATGGGGCTAAAATAAGATTGCCATTAATTATTTTTCCATATTGCATTTTATATCCTCTATTTTTCTATATGTGTCATAAATATTAAGGTAACTATATAACTTTTTCTTCTAAAACAAATATATCTGTTGTTGTTCCATTGCCTTGTTGGCCATAACTATTTTTACCACAACCATATAGTTTTCCTTTCATATCCACATACCAAAAATGATATGCATCAGCTTGTTGAACTACATATTGGGCATCATCAGCTATTTTAACAAAAGTGTTATTCTTGTTCGTGTTATTAATGCCAAATCCATGGTATTCTCCATTTCCGGCACCATATAGCTCATTTTTATTGTTAATATAGAAGAAATTACGATAATTCCCGTTAAACGTTTTAACATCTTCAGCAAGCTTTGTAAATGTAGTAATAGGGGATATATCACCAATTCCAAAACTTCCATTACTATTTAATCCGGCGCCATATAAATTATTATTAGAATCAATATAAAATACAGAAGCTAATTCACATCTAAATTCTTTAATGTTTTCAGCAATTTTTGTATTTTCTGCAACATCATTTTTGTGTCCAAGACCAAATTGGCCAAAACTATTTTCACCTCTGCAATACAAATCATTATTATTATCTATAAAGCACAAGCTGCTGTCATAAACAGAAAAAGATTTAACATTGTCGGCAATTTTGGCAAAACTGGTCACTGAACTAGCGGAAGAATTGATGATTTGCTTATTGCTATTTCGACCACAGCCGTATAACTCGCCTGAGTTTGTCAAATAATATGTATTAAAACCAGAACCAGCACAGTCAGCAACATTTTCTGCAACCTTATGGAAGACTAATTTATCTTTCGTAGTTCCGTCAGCTTGTATTCCATAAGTATTATCTCCAGCTAAAAATAATTCATCATCATTTGTGATTAACATTGTATTGCTATAAACAGAGCGGTTATTGTTAATCTTTTTTATGTTGTTAGCAATATTGATAAAAGTATAAACGGGATTGGAAGAATTTATGCCTAAAGAACCATCTTGGCCATAAGTTCCATATACATCACCACTATTTGTTAAGTAAATACTGACCCAAGGACTTATAACGGCATCTTTTACATCATCAGATTGCTTTGTAAAAGTCAAAACATCTTCTACATTCCCATTCCCTTGTAATTCTTTAATCCCGCAATGATAAAAAGAGTTGTCTTTCAAAAAAGCAACATGATTTTCTGAGGCAAGAAATTTCGATGTTATGACTGCCGGCGGAGGAGCATCACCCCCAGAAAAATCTGGAGAAGATTCTCCCGAATAAATTATATCTGCCTGTATTAAGCCTTGCCTATCAGGTTTTAATCCACCAGCTAATAATTTAGGCTTCGCTAAGCTCGATTGAAATATATCCATCATTATATGTGCTTTTTCTTATATATAAATCTCCATTTCCTTTTTTAAAGGAAACTTGTTGCCAAGGGGTTATAACGTTAGCTTTTATTTTGTTGTCTGGGACACTATCTAACACACAATAAGAAACTGGAGCTAATGAAACATTTTGGATTAAATAACATTGACCATCATTAACCCCGTCTAATATAGCCCACTCATCATTATCTACTTTTTTTTCACTGATATACATTTATTGTTTCATCCTAATATATTGTAATTTACCATAACCATTTATATCTTTTGTGCCATATCCTCCATAAACTGATGCAGGATAACCAGAGTTAGAGCCATTCTTACCGTTTGTTTCCAGTTCAATATCAAAATAATTGTTAAATGTCGAGTATCGATTGACGGTAATGTAACCGCCGCGGCCGGCACCGCCTGAAGCATCCGTCCCGGCCTCACACAAAACTAAGTCATACCAGGTATTCGGATCCTCCCAGCTTGCCACCTGCAAACGGCTCGGCTGGTCTTGCAGTCCAACACCGACACGCAGATGACATTTGGTGTTAAAATACATCTTGCCGATAAATCCGGCAGCCGAGCCGGGATAGTTACAGCCGATATAACACCAGTTTGTCGTATTGCCGCCGCCCACCAGCCAGAGCTTGTAAACCCCGGGCTTGGGAACATCCACATAGAACCACTGACTGGCAGCATCCTGCGGGTTGGCAATTTCACCCAGCACTTGCCCGCGTTTGTACGGGTCTGAGTTTCCAGAACCCAAAGGGTCAAGATAACAAACTACTCCCATTAGTTTTCAGTTCCCGCATCCGAACCTAAAAATTGATTTGTTGCCCAAGTTTTGCCTCTTCGAAAAACAACCCAATGCCATTTACCATCTGAAAAATCGGGAGCAATACCTGCAATCCAAAATAGAGGATTAGTCATAGTAACTGTTTTAGCACCAGATGGGAAACAATATCTAACTTGGAATGTATAATAATATTTAGGATAAGTTAATTTACTTAAATCAAATGTAATTGTTGAAGCGTTATTAATAAATAATTCAATAATTTCTTCTGTATCTGTTAATTGAACAGTTACAGCTCCTGAACATTGAATTTGTCGAAAATTTTCATAAGCTATTCTTTTAATTTTATTTGCATCTACACTTGCAGCTGAAGCTGCTGCGGCTTGAGCTTGCTTTTCTGCTTTAGCTGCATAATGTTTTGCACTATACATTGGGTCTGCCATATATAATCTCCTGATTGACAAAATAATAACATATTTTGTCTAAAAAAGCAAGTACATAGATGCGGGGTTGCCCGATATTACGGGAACCGCAAGAGATGTCACAAGCGCGTCTAGCACTGCGACGATTGCTACTGGTGCTTTTTATCCTGTTCAAAATTCGGCAGGAGGCTCAGGAGGAACTTATAATGGAACTAATTCTTCCACTTCATATTGGAGAACAGGGTTTGCTGCGTCCAGAAGTAATGCTATATATGGAAATTCATCTACTGTTACCCCTCTAACTTTAACTGCAATGTATATTATAAAATATTAACTATATATAAACATTTATTGACAATAAATTCATTTAATGATATATATACAATATGTAGTATAGTAATGCTCGTAGAGCTGCGAGCAGGATAATATAAAGAAAGCTCAAATAGATTACTACATCTTAATACCCCTTCGGGGGTATTAATGTTTTTCGGATAATGATATTTAATGGAATAAAAATCATATCAAAAATAATACTAAAAAAGGAATTAGAAAATGGCTAATATCTTTGATGTGGCAAAGTATATATTGAACTCTGTAGGGGGAGATATATCTACGATGAAAATTCATAAACTCTGTTATTATTCACAGGCTTGGAGTTTAGCTTGGAAAGAAACATTATTTAATGAAGATTTTGAAGCGTGGCTTAATGGTCCTGTTTGTCGCGAATTATTTAATATTCATAAAGGAAAATTTTACTTAACAGGAAGAGACATTCCCAATAATTTACTAACCAATTTAACCGATGAAGAAAAATCTGTTATAAATAAATGTATAGAAGAATATGGTAAATATAGCGGTGCTCAACTTAACGAGCTAACTCGTAAAGAAGGACCTTGGAAAAATACAGGGCGGAATCAAATCATCAATAAAGAGATGATGGGTGATTTTTATAGAAGTTTATAATATCTGAAAAATAAGAAATTTACCAATGACTCCTAATATTTAATTATATACATGGCCGTGATTGTTAAAGGAGTTACTGTATCTGATTTTCCATATATAGAAGAAACACCAGAATTATTTCCTGAAGTTCCACTCTCATTTACAAAACCGAACCATCCTGAACCAGACCCAACACTATTATGACTTCCGCCCGAAACTCCCGGAGAAAGATATCTATATCCTATACCATGTGTGTGCGTAATATCGGGTAATCCCGCATCTATGTACACGCCAATTTGATTTGAACCTTTAATGTATCTTTCTCTTAAATTCGGCAAGGTAAATGTTGTTGAGCCATTTCCCGGCCCAAAAGATGTCCCCAATAAGTCAAATAAACGTTTATATCTTATTCTGCTTACATTTTGCCCATTACATTCAAGCCAACCTTTAGGAGGAGTTCCTCCCATATAGGCCATAATAATTCCGGCAGGAAGTATAGAATCCATTAAATCTTGGTCATTACTATCTATAAAAGAAAGAGGCTTTTTGAAATAGATATCAGTAATTTTTCCTGTCGAATCACTTGTAATATCCCCTATTATTATTCTATCTGTATAGTATCTTTTTTCTTCTAAAACATAATATCCGACTAAGTTTTTATCAGAATCATAAAAATATGTATCATTAATACCTATTCCAGTTGTAGATATAGCCATAGGAGCATTTCTAGATTCTGTTAGAGTTCTGACATATAATTTATCTACTTCCCATTCGATGTTTTTACGGGTTGTATCATCGTTGAACCCATTAGGAATAGCGATTATAGTTCCCGGTAAAGCAAATATAGAACTACCAATATAACCAAAACCGTTAAATATTTTATCAATCGTTTCGTATTCATTTCCAGTAGGATTTAATACAATTGCAAAAGGGAATGAATATAAATCAGTCGATAATGAACTATCAGATTCGCATCTGTTAATCTTATTCGTACTAGTGTTATATACGAAAGAATTTGATGTAGCTTCAGGTGAATCCCCAGAAACTGATTTGTATAATAAAGCTTGATTTATTTTTTTTTGCGTATAATTATATGCAAATAAATATGGGTCCGTGCTCCAGCCTTCTCCTGAACCAGCACTTAAATCACTTTCAATTGTAACCTCTTTAAATGTTTCACTGCCATTAGGAACATAAACTTTGCTGCCCGCTTTCAAAGTAAGAATGCCATCGCTCAATTCTAATTTAATATTATTGGGTTCGCTCAATATACAGTTTGAGACACGATTAGTTCCTAAATCTCCCGGAGGCCCTTTTTCACCTTGGTCTCCTTTAATCCCTGTATTTCCTTGGTCTCCCTTATCACCTTTAGGAATAGTAAAATTAAATCGAGCAGCTGTTGTAGTTCCTACATTTACAACACTAGCTTGAGTTCCCGCATTTCCTGTTGTAACAGTTCCTACAGAAATAGTAGCTGCTTGTCCCGGGTCTCCCTTATCACCTTTTATTACATCAAGAGCAATTAATGGACTAGATGATATAGGAACATCTTCATCTGTTTCTGCATAAGCAGCAGATAAATCCGCATATCCTCTTGATGAGTGTTCTCCTTGCTCTAATTTATTAACATCAGAATCTTCTCCAGTAGCCCAAGTTCTTGCATCGGCTATTGTTTTAGCACCAGCATTTTGTACGGATTTAACTTGATTGTTTCCTGTCTGGATAACTCTATCTACTTGTGTCTGTCCCTCAGTTGTTATTTCAGTCTTTTTGGCCTCTATCTCAGCAATTGAAATATCTTTTTTATCATCCAATTCACCTAAATGAGTATTTGTTGCCGAAGTTAAACTAGTTAAGGATCTTTGTTCTTGTATTTTTAAATTCTGAATATATTCATTTTTTTTGTTAGCTAACTCTGTTAACGAATTATTAACATAATTGGTTATTTCTTGTCCTTTTGCATTTATTGCAGATTGTACTGTTAAACATTGGTCAAGAATACCTTGTAGTTCAATTAATGATTCTGCTGTTACTGTATTATATACAGCAACATAAGCAAAATAAGTAGTTTTTCCTATTTTTTGTGTTTGAAGATTTGGACATTTAAATTTACCAGATGCGGTATCTAATCCAAATTTTTCACAAAATCCCTGAGATGATGTTAGAGAATTATACTCAGAAAAAGAAGTTGAGGGTATTTTACCGCTCTGTAGATATTCGGCAAGTTGCGGGAAAGTATTTAACTGATATTCTGTTGTATCACACTTAAGGGTTCCTTCGGGTTTTCTTAAGGCATAAACAATTACTCCCATAGCTGATGAAGTTGCATTACTCAGATACGGTTTTAGTTGTGCAACAGTAGGAGATTTAAACTTAGATGTTCCCTCAGCAAGTTCGTCATCCGTTGCTCTAGCATACGCCATTAAGTCAACTTGTTGCCAAACATTTCCGTCTCTTTTAAGAATTATAACATCACCTGAAACAATTTGTTCGTTTTCTTGAGTAAACGTATATATTGCTCCATCTCCGGGTTGCCCATGTGCAATCGTTATTTTTTTACCTGGATTATTTAATAATAAAAATAACCATTGGCTAGTTGGATAGTTAACTATGCTGATGTTTTTTAATAAACTTTCTTGTACTAATTCGTCTAAATCTAATGCTATTACTGCTTTTGTTGGTGAAATAGATTCCTCTTGAACAACAGATACTTCAGGTTCTGAGCCACCCAGCATTTGGCTGATGAAGTCTCTAATGTTGCCGTAATATGTTTTCCAATCAGATGTAATAATGTTCTGATTTAATATATCCGCTCTTTCTGGTAAATTAGTCATCTATGACACCCAAACCTTTATTATTTTATTATTTATAACCTTATATTCAAATTTTACCTTACCTTTAGGCTGTTTAACCTCAAGAAATGGCAAATACCCATCCTTTATAAGCTGTTTTTCATCTAGATTATAGTTAATAATTGTTCTTGTATTTTGTGGAGGAAATTCTATAGTATCTTTATCAATAAATTTTGCATATTTTTTCATTTTCTGAGCCTCAAGTATTGTAACCTTAAGCCACCTGCTCTTGAATATGTTTCATTTCCTTCTCCCCATGTTTCATAAGGGCTTACGGAACGTCCAATCGCATTACCTGATAACGATACAGTTCCGCTATTTCCATTATTCGAAACAATATTTTGAATAATCTCTAATCCAGAATTTATACTATATGTACCTCCAGCACCACCATAATTTCCGCCGCCATGTTTTCCACCGCCAGCAGTTATCATTCTTGTTCCGCCTAAATCCATGTAGCTATCTTCACCATCTTGAACTCGAGAAGTACGATTAGTCCCAGCCCGTATAGTTACACTTTGCCTTTTAGGATTTCTAAAAATTAATTCAACAGCGGCCCCAGAACCTCCGGCTGAACCCCAGCCATAAGAAGATGCTATCCAAGTTTCTCCGGACCCTCCTCCGCCTACCAAGCACAGACGATATACTCCTCTTTCAAGTGTTGCAGAATAAATATATGGTCCCCAACTATAGACAACTATATATCCGGGGTCAAACGGGTCGTGGTCTCCTTGACCTAATGGAGCTAGAGGATAAGGAATTGTCATTTATAATATCCCCCATAACTTCCTACCCATTTACCTCCGCCATTATAACTTCTAAATACTAATATGTGATTGCCAACAATACTCAAATCTGGCGATTCTTCGTATAGCCATACGACATTATTAGGGAAATGAATAGTTCTTGCTCTATCTACATATAAGTGCATTTCAAATGTTATAGCTTTACTGCTATCTTTAACAGAAATTTTAGATATATCAAAAATAAATGTAACATCTCCTGATAAGGAATATGTATATATTGTATTATTTTCTTTTAATCTTATAGTATTGGTTGTAGTAGATATATTTTGATAAACTGTTGCTGGATATATATGTTGTAGAAGTTCGTTTTTTACATTTGATAATTGTTTAGGATTAATTGTAAATATTTCACTTGTTCCATTACTTACTTCTGCATCTGTTGCAATCCTGTTAATACCAAATCTTTTATTTGTGGCTTGCGGAATAAGATTCTCATTAATTAAATCATCCTGTCCAAAAATATATCCACTTGTGTTAATTTGATGCCAAACAGTGCCCTCTCTTATAAGCAATATAGCAAAATCGCTCGTTAACTTAATATCTTTATCCTGAAATAGTATTATAGAGCCAGTTCCACCATAATTATTTTTTACATTTACAGTTTGTTTATCGCTTTCTACTGTTAAAAAAATAACAGAACCATCTGGTAAATTATTAACTTGAATTGTATTTAATTCATCATTTTCCATTTCACCTTCAGTCGTTAATTTAACTAAAGACTTTGTTGGATTTATGCTGTTATTTGTAATAACAATAGATTCAGTAGCCCCACCACCCAGCATTTGGCTGATGAAGTCTCTAATGTTGCCGTAATATGTTTTCCATACACCTGTAGATATTGAGCTATCTAAAATATCTGGTCTGGCTGGTAAATTAGTCATCTATAATTCCTTTTACAAAACAATATCATATTTTGTATATTTTGTCAATTATTTATATCCCCGAATATCTGCATTTATTGTTGCGGCGACTGGATTTCCGTCCTTATCAAAACACTGTATCATTGGTCCCCTTATATTCATATCTACAACTTTAGCACTTATAGCTTCACTTCCCCCTAATAGGGTTGTAAATACTTTATTTATTACCTTAAAGTTTTTAGTAGGAATTAAACGAGTACCAGAAGCAGAAATATCTATACCAGATAATAATTCCGAAACATCTGGAGCATCAATTGTAGCCTTAAGAGAATGTATAACCCCTTGCGTCTTTCCTGCTTCAAAAATTATTCTGATGGTTATTCTTTCTTTCTGAATAAGTAATTTATCTGGCATTAAATACCAATGTTCGTCTTGCTTATAGAATAAATCTTGTTCAGCAGAGTAAAATTCTTTATTGATATCGGGATAAAATGGTTCTTTGCTTTCTCTTCTATAATATATTTTATAGATTCCCTCTAAATTATAATCTAATTTAACATATGCGTTTTCTATATCTCCTATATATTCTACATTAAATTCATAAACCATTCCTGCATAATTAATATCACGATAGAATAACTCATCATCATTATTGTAGAATTTTTGATTATCAGGGCTATAAAATAGTTGGTCTTCATTAGCAAATATACTACCGTCAAATTTATATCCATCAGTTATTATACCCGGATAATCATTCTCTTTATAGTCATATTCTTGTAATATATTATCGTATTCAATATCACCATTATAAAAAGTAATAATAGCTGGGTTTACACTTTCATTTCCTGCTGTATCTACGGCCACAACAAATAATGTTAATTGTTCTTTAGGAAGAGTTGCTGTTGTAAATGGAGGAGAATCCCATAAACTTTGAGTATGAGCTTTAACTGCATGCTCTTTCCAAGGGTCATTACCATAGTTATAATATATTCTAAAGCCAGCAAAATCTAAAGGCTTATTATCGTAATTCCAAGTTATGTTATATCCTTGTCTATCAAGATTTTCGACATCAGGAGGAGGATTACCAGTTCCCTCAACCAAAACACTAAATTGTGTCCAGTCTGAAGCTACACCTTTCTTGCTTATATATCTTACTTTTATTGTAGCCTTAACTCCATTTTCAACTTTAGATATAGAAATATCATCTAGTCCAGTATAGGGGAAAACATCTCGATATACAATCTCATTTCCCTCATTTTGAGTATAAACTTGGATGCCATCAATTGCAACAGTTTCTTCTGGTTTTACTCTTACTGTGAACGCAACTGCTGCTTTATACCCTCCGGTCGAGTCTGGTATTAATGCTCTTTCATCTGCAATAATATTTTCTACAATTGGAGATAATGGGGCTTTATCTATCCAGTTAGGAATATCTGACATTTCTGGGTCATAGTCAGGAATATCAGCCTCAGTCTCATCATGTATTTCCGGGGCTTCAGGAACTAAAGTTATCGTTGCTGTTAAATCATCTCCCGGAGTTATTTCTTGGACAATAGCATTTATATGTGTTCTATCCGTCTCTCCAATATAAACCATTTCTCCACCTTGAGGAGCAATAGATTCTGGTATTGGATTAGTTAAAACAATATAATCACTCGGTTCTTCATTAGATTCTATTGCAAATGTTTGTAATGCTCCGAATGAGGAACGAATAATCATTGCATATGTAGAAGAATTAGGCAGATAAAATTTATCATCTAATGTTATTGCGGCAACCCTATTGTTGTCATCTATATCTATGCTTTTTATTCTAGCTGAACCGACACCAACTTTTATTACATCATTAGATAAGTAAACTAAATCCCCTAAATTAACTGCCAAATTTTCTATATCCTGAGAAACAGTATATGTTTCTGGACGTAGAACATATTGGCTTAACATATATTTACCATATTTCCAAGCTCTTGTTCTATCTGTGCATCCATATGAATCAAGAGCTTCAAACTCTGTCGCATTATCTTTATTATAGCCTGTATTATAAACAATTACTTCTTGTTCTGTCCAATCTCTATCAGGGTCAATATATTTTACTTTAAACCCATGAATATCTTTTTCAAAGGATTTACTGAACGAAAAACCAAAAGAATTTCGTGGAGATATAGCTGCGACAGGTTGCTTTCCCGCTTTATCTAAAATAGTACAATATTTACCATTAATATTAGAAAAAAATGCTTTCCCAGCAGAACACATACTTTGAATACAATCTAATCTAGTAAAATCTCCGTCAATCGCAACATCGACTAACCAATTAGGATATGTTTTTTCCCAATCTATTAATGATTGTATATCTATTTGTTCATCTTTTAATGGGGAAACGCAAGCTGTTCCTGTTAAAATGTCATAAACATGCCAAGCTGGATGTCTATTTAATTTCCATTGTGGGGGCTGATTAACATCCGTAAAAACTTTTTCATATGATTCACATAAAGCAGATACATTATCTAGCGTTCCATTTAATTGGTCTGTCGCTTTTACGCGAATAGCCATTAGACATAAACCTTTAGCCCTTACAGGTTCTTTATATTCAATATTTCTAAAGGTAGTTAAATAACCATGACAAGCGGCATTAGTGCCATCATCGCCATATAAACCATAATATTGGTGTAGATATACTTCATATTGACCTTTTTCTGGTAGCTTTATTCTAAAACTTCTTGAAAAAGGTTTTGTTGTATGTGTAATTAATGTCCATGGTTTATGCAACCAAATCCAATCTTCATCGCCTACTTTTCTATATCCTATATTAATATAGGCGCCATTAAACAATCCCGAACCGTCAGTCGGCTTTTTAGCCCAAATTCCTAAAGGGAATTGGATATCAAAACTTATTTCATCTACATCAGAAAGAGAAGTTGTAATAACGGGAGTATCTCGTTTTAATAAAATATTATAATTAGACGTTCTGGCAGTATTGGTATAGAGTGTTATAGGCTTATCATCTTCCCAGCCCTCTCTTATTTCCATTTCAACTTCAGTATAATTACTAATTGGATTGGTTCCGATTTTTATATCAGATAACTTTAATGGACCATATCCAAAACAAAAGAGAGAACGTAGATAAGTATCGTTACCTATAATTTCTGTATAATCGGGAGCAACTTTATAAGGACAAAATCTTGTTTTTCCATATATACGAGGTAATGGACTATATGGAGACATCTGGTTTGATGAATTGCTTAAAGAGCGCATGCTTTCGCCCCAAGAAGCAGAATTGGTCTTAGGAGATGGCGGCTTAATTAAGGCGCTCATAGCCAATGAGGCAACTCCACCGACCCCAGCCCAAATAGCTGAAGTCGTTCCCATAGATACACCTGCGGCTACTGCTGCTGCGGCGGAAGCACCTCCCGCCGCAGCTATTAACGCTCCCGCCGCAAATCCAACTACGAAAGCAAGTGCCACCATCGCAACAATAGTTAGAATTTGCTTTCCTCCTCCGCCGCCCCCACCGGAAATCTCAGCAATTATTTTTATTTTTTCATTTTCTTTTAAATAGGTTTCAGGCCAAATATCTCTATTTATTTCTTCAATAATCTCTAAATTATCATCTAGGCGAAATACTTTTATATTTTTTTTTAATGAAACAGCGATGTCTAAACCATCTACAGTTTCTTGTAGATTCATTCCCGGTTTTATTGTAATAATGTCACATTTTCGATTAAAGGGATTTTTAACTAATCTAACTTCTGCCATCTCAAAACCTTATAAATTCTACCTTGCCACTTAGGATATATATCTTCTATAACGCAATCTCGCCCATTAAATGAATGAATTATTTTATTATTTCCTACATACAAAGCGATATGTGTAACAAAACCACAAACTTTGAACAACATAAAATCAAATTCTTTAGCTTCACTAAATGGAATTTCCTGCCAATGTTCTTTTGATTTATCTTTAATATAATTACTTACATCTCTATTTAGGATATCTTGTTTTTCTTGTGTGCTTTCTCTTTTTATTCCAATATGTGTATATTCAGGAATATCTATATTGAATTCATTTTTATAAACCACCACACATAAGCCATAACAATCTACTCCATTTATATCTCGACCTAGTGGTTTATATGGGATTCCGATATACTTATCTGTCCAACTCATTAGAACATCGCCGGGAAAATGCTGGCATCCATTTTATTCTTAGGAAATGGTTCATCCATAAATCTATCTACAATCAAATCTCCCTCAATTGTTAAAGCATCACCCGTAACATTGGTTAACTTCATTTCCCAAGGGCCAGCCTCTGTTGTCTCTAAATCAGATGACATAACAACTTCCAATCTAGCTTTCATAGGATAACGAATAGAGCGGATTGTTTCAACAATTATTCTATCGACATTAGCAATAGTTAATTTTATTGTTCCGCTTACTTCACTTCCTTCGGGGGGGAGATTTATTTCAAAGGGATATGCAATAAATTCATTTCCCTTGTGCATAATTTTTCTTGGTTCGCCATTTTCTGTCTCATTTGCATTATAGACATATAGATTTTCTCTCCCCTCACGTTCATCCGGAATAATAGTTAAGAGGATATAAAAAGCCTTATCTGTTTGCTGAGCAAAGATGGCATTTAATGTTTCTTGTGATAAGTTTCTCATTTGACAAAATTATATATTAAAAAAACAATTTTGTCAATAATTAAGGGAGAATAGAAACATCTATTTTTAAGACAAAAAGAGTTCCCGCATTATTAAAAGGAGATATTTTAGGCTTTTCTTTAGGGTTAGTAAAACGAAAATAGGTAGGTGTTCGTTTAATTGGATGTACCCATTCAAAAGGCAATGCTCCCCCGTTTAATGTTTCATCGTACCATTGTTCAAAAACATCTATTTGTGGAATAGTTAAAACAAATTGCATAGTGATTGGTCTAGGAGCGGCTAAAGAACGTCTTCTTACTTTTGCTGGACCTGTCTCCATTTCACTTACAATTACATCTGAACGGCTTAAAGTTTGTTCGTACCCATCAGTCATTGGACGGTCTGGCAAAGATGCTGGCCATGTTATGTTAATTGTCATTTTATCCTCTATTTATTGCAGGTCTTCTAATACTAAAATTGTTTTTTAAGCTCTTATCAAAAGCTCCCTCAGTAAATCCTTGAGAAACAGTTTGTTTAATAAATACTTTTATTTGCTCTTGTCCATTAGAATCTCTGCCACGTTTAGTTTGTACTGGAGGCGAATCCGTTCCTCTCATATCAATAATCTGGATGTTTGTTCCTCCAAACATTCCAGAATCTCCCCCGCCAACACTTCCTCCTTTTGCGAATCTTGGGGCGGAATTAATAGCATCCAACATTGGCCTATATTGTGCCGCAGAACGTGCATTTATAACATATTCGCCATTAGATAATCTAGCAAGTATTGAATCACTTGTCCCTGAACCTTTCCCTTTTACAGTTCCACCACTAGCAAGGGCGGGTAATGAACTAGAAGTTATCGCTCCCGGATTTAAACTACTTTGTAACGCTCCGACATCAACTGATGGACCAGCACCCGTAGACATTTTAGTCGCTCCTGTTGGCCCTTGAATGGCCGCCCACATAGCTTTAGCTAATGGAATAGTAAATGCCATTTGCGTACATATACGAATTAAATCTTCAATAAATGCAGTAGCAAAATTTTTAAACGAAAATTCACCATTTGTTGCAAAATTAACTATTTCGTCTTCTAAATTTCCTAGGCTAGATACCATTAGATTTTGAGCTTGTTCTGATTTTAACACTGAATCTATGAAACCTGTTATCGAACCTTCATTATTAATCCAAGCCATATGAAGAGTATTGCTTTCTGAGATTAACTGTCCCATTGGTCCTGTCGTCGATTCTAATGCCAAAGCTAATTTAGCTATTTCAGAAGCTTGTTGTTGAAATAGAGGATTTATAGTTTGTACATTACCTTTTATATCAACAAGGACTTCATCATATTTAAATCCAGCAGAAGCTAAAGCGTCCCAGACAGCCTTTTGGTCTGATGTCATATAAAATTCTTCGCTTTCTCTTTTTAAGCGTTGAATTGTATTTGCTAGTTTATCTAATCTTTTCTGAAGTTTTTTATCTGGAGTATTATCTTCAGCTGGTTTAACAGAATAATCTGGCGCATTTTTAGATGCCGTTTCTAGTTCTTTGCTTTGTTGCTCTAATTCACTCTGAGCTTTCTTTATTTCTGATATTTTTTTTTCTACCGCAGCTGCTTCTAAATCATCCATTAAATCACTTAGACCTAATGTAGGGGATGGCCCCATAAGTTTATCCAGAAAACGTACTATGGGGCCACCAGTAACGACATCAGCAAACCCCTTTGCTTTATCCCATGCAGAGCCAATAGCATTAGATACACCATCCCACGAAGCTTTTAAGAGGTCAGTATATCCTACTGTTTTTTGCCCCGTCTCAAGCATTTCAATTTCAACATTTAAAGAATCTATTTTGGCTTGCGTTAGTTTAACTTGCGATTCTAATGATTGTTTTGTTTGGTCATCTAGATTTTCTAATATTTGACCATTTCTTTCTATCAGGGAATTTGCTCGTCCTAGCTCACGATTAGAACTTGTAATACTCTCTCTTAAGTAAAGATATGCAGTAGCTGCGGCGATAATAGCCGCAGCTATAGGATTCTTTGCCGCCGCCTTAAGCGAAGCAATAGAAAAAGCATTCAAAGATTTTGTAGCTAGATTTGCTTTTATTGACAACGCAGTAAAAGCCGTAGCACCAGCTAAAATACTTGTTATTAAGGGTTGAATGTTTGCCCCTAAGTCGATAATTATTTTAGCTAATATTGAAGATGCTCCAGTAGCATCATTCATCCCTCCGACCCAAGCGGTCATTTCATTGTTAAACATTGTTATTGCTTGAGCTATCGTTGGCGTAGTTCTAGCAAATTCAGCCTCTAATTTAGGCAACTGAGACATAATTGCATTGAAAAATTCTTGAGAAGAAACTTTTCCGTCTATAACTCTTTTTCTTAATGCTGCAACACTACCATTTAGTCCATCAATTCCCTCAGCAGCAGCCTTGGCAATACGAATACCGCCCTCTAGAATAGAGTTAAATTCTTCAGCACGAACAATATCTGTACCCATTGCTTGAGAAAGTTGTAACAACACACCTCTTTGGGTAAATGCTGAAGCACCAGAAATTTGTAAGGCTTTGCCTACTCCCTCTGTAAATCTTAATAAATCTTCAGTAGAGGCGCCTAAATTTTGTTGTGCCTGTGTTAGTCTTGTGTATAATTGTGCTGTAGCTGATATGTCAACTCTTGAACGTTGTGCTATAGAGAATAGTTCATTCTGAACAGAAACATAATCAGCAGTATCTCCAGATAATGCTCGAATCTTATTTCCTACTTCGGTATAAGCATCTGAAGCTCTTATTATTTTTTGCACACTGAAAACAGAAAGAGCTGCCGTCGCCCATCTTTGTAATGTCTTAAAATAACCCGGAGTTTTAGAAACTGATTGATTTAACTTATCTATACCACTTGCTGCTTGTCTAGCATTTTTTTCTATTCCTCTAATTCCTTCTGAAAAAGATTTACTAAAATTAGAGCTTTTATTTATAGATTTTATTTTAGCATCTAATTGGTTTAATTGTGTATTAAGTGCTTGAACAGATGATATAGCTACTTTATTATTAAATTCAATTTCTATATTATATTTTGACATTACTAGATTTTACTTTCTTGTCTAAATCACTGTTTATTTTTTCACAATAAAAATTGTCGACTCTTTTTATTATTTCGCTTATTGTACTTATTTGTTCTTTAACATCATATGCTTCACAATATCTATATATACTGCTCCAAGGAATAGGGCCAATACTTGACATAGATTGTGACCTATCAGTAGATAAATCTAAAAAACAACGCCAGTAAAAACCATAATCGGGGTTTAGAACTGGCGCATTTTTTATTGATTCAGGAATGTCATCACCTTCTTCCTGTGCTGCGTTTAAAATAGCCTCCAGATTTTTTCCATACTTTAAGCTAAAACGCAGCACATCAGTTAGTTTTTTACGACATCTTCAATAGCTTTCTCACGATAATTAGTAAAGTCGGAAGAAAAGGCAACAATAGCATCTAAGAAGTGCGGAAGGTCTTTAAATATTTTTAAAACATTTTCTTTAGAATAAGGAATTTCTTTTCCATTTTCATCCCTTACATTTTCCCAGCCAGTGACAACGCATTCAGCATATAAATCAAGCATCTTTTCTTTGAGATCTTCAGGTTTGGAATCAACACCTTTTCTTTTAGACGCTCTTTCAATATATTCTGCTTGCATTTTAGCCATTTTAGGATTACCAGTTAAATTTGAGGTAGCAATATAAACTGTTGCATCTCCAAACTTTACTGGAAGACCTTTTTGTTCTTTCTCTGTATTTGTTTTATATAATTCGTAAATATTCATATCTTTTCCTTTAGGGGTGGGCGGAATCACCCCTAAATTCCGCCCAAAGTTATAAGATTATATTGGGGATTAGTTAATATAGTCGAATCTTGTTATTCCAAGAGTATAACCTAGATTCGGGTCTCTAATTGCCTGATAATCAAGAGATAGCATTACATCCTCATTCTTTCCGCTTACATCTGGATTACCTGAGCTATATTTTACACGAGGCATATCAAATATATATGCGTGTTTCTTATTATCTCTAACCATGTAATTTAATGAAGTTTCTTCATTATTAATTAAATCTTGTAACAAATCTGCATTGCTAAAATAAGTATTCATATTTCCAGTTACAGCAAATTCTCCAAGACCGATAGATTCTGTTCCATAAATACCAACAGCATTTCTTCTGCGGCAGTTATTATTTATTTCTACAGTCAATTCACTAACATAGTTTGCTCCCTGAATCTTAGAGCCACCGCGAGCGATTCTGGCAACATTACTTGATGTATTCATAACAGGATATTGGGGAGCTGTAATATCTGTTGCACCACTTTCTCTTGTTTGTACGATTTTAGCTGTTGCACCCAAGAATGAGGTAGACATATCAATAATAGAAGCTGAATTCAATGTCATGCTTAGAGTATCAGGAATCATTCCTGAAAAATATTGATAATCAATAGGTTTATGGTCTAAGAAGACTTGTTCCAATGTATAAGATAAGATTGGGTCAGTTTGCGTTGGGTCGATATCTTTCTCTGCATTTTTTAAGAAATCACCCATATAGATAATAATCTCTTTTCCTGCGCCATCATCTGTAGCGAATCCTTTAGGCGTATTAGATAAAGTAATATGATGTTCATCAACGATGTCCAATATACGAACAGCATCATTGTTTTCTAATTTTGAAAACTGATTAGAGGTAGAAGAGCTATCACCTAATTTAATCCACATTCCTGATTCCAACCCTAAAGTTGTAAAATCCAATGTGGTAGAAACTAATCTATTTTCTGCGCCAACATCTATCTGAATATCACCAGCAGATGCTTTAACGCCTACTCTCTTTATTGAAGACTCCTTAACTCCATCAATAGAAGAAACATCAATACTTACAGTTAAAACTTCCGCAGCAGATTCCGTTACAGAAACGAGCAAATTATTTCCCTCAGCATCGTAGGCATTGCTAAATAAAATATAATCACCAGATTTGAATATATTCTTTTCAGAATTGAAAGTAATTTGACTTCCCTCTATACTGGCAATATCACCTTTTGATGATGTTGGCTGTTCTTTCCAATATTTCTGAAAGGCCCCTTCAAAAATATTATCAAAAGCACCATAAGAAAGTTCCATGTTAACATCACCACCCGGCTCCGAACCAACAGAAATTATATCCGCCACCTGCCTATCTGGTCTAATTTCATCTGATTCTACAGTGGTCGGATTAATGCCGAAACCTGGAGCACCAGTATTTCTCACTTCAAGAAATGCTGGATTTGTAGGAATAACTCCATTTTCAATTTCTTCAACAATTCTTAAGGCTGTTCTATTTGTATCACTCATTTTAAAATCCTAAGATAAATTATTTATTGAATACTAACATATTTTGTCTATTTTGTCAATTATTTAAATTCTGAGAAAGATATGTTAAATTGAACGTTTTGCTGATACCAAGCCTTTTCAAAATTAACAAATGTTGGACTGCCTTTTATAACATTTACATCTCCAACTTCAGCACCATCAAAAATATCCAAAATAGCCTGAACAAGTTCATCTGATATTTGTGTTTTTTGATTAGATGGAATAAATACTTGAAAAATTAAATATCCATATCTATTAAACATCCTATTTCCGGGACTACCTAATGTTTGTTGTCCTCCCACAGCTAAACGTATAGAACCCCTTACCCAAGGTATATTTTTTTTTACGGTTTCTGTCGTTTCATTGTCCCAATATATTGGTGTTCTGTTATTCCACCTATCCTCAAAATGTTTTTTTATTTGATTTTTGGCTTCCAAAATTGTTGTCAATCCCAACCTCCTGTTTTATCCATTCCTCTGCTTATTCCAATTTGGACAAATGCTCTTGGGGCCTGAGAACTATGCCCCTCATTAAGTAATTCTATATATTCTACATTGTTTGTTAAATACAAATTACCTTTATTCAATTCATACCCATTGAGTTCATCCATTGACTTTTTATATTCAACATCAGAAACATCTTGTTTAGAGCCAATAATTTTTTCATTTGGTTTACCGATTGTAGGAATCCAGTTTGACATCGCATGTCCTGTATCAACAGGTGTTAAATCTTTTATCTCTATTGTTACGTTTTTAGTCAGTTCAATTGATTCATCTTTGATGATATTTAATAACTCATTTGAAATCAATTTACCAATTTCTGTCATTATATCTCTACTGTTAACTCGGATGCTACTTTTATTCCAGCAAACCAATAATTCGATATTTTAGTTATTCTATATTGATTTTTCTCTATATCTTCAATTATATCAGATAATTCAGGCATATTGTCTTGAATTTTTGATACATCAATTATTATCGTATCTTTACTATCAGAGTTCAATGGAATTTGATAACGATTCGTATAATCAATAAAACAACCATTTACTTCTATTTTTAACTCTCCTGTTGGATTTTCCTCCGTAGGATTCGTAAATTTAATAAGAGTAAATGGTTGTCCTAATTCTTCAATAACATCAGGGATATCAACATCCCTCAGTTCCATTCCAGTTTCTACGTCTGCCATTTCCTATATCACTTATTGGCTTAGGGAACACATCAGGAACTCTATCAATATCTAAGTTAGCAGCTTTGATGCCAGATATGGTTACGCCAGTAACAACGGGTCTTAGCGACATTGCCTTTCCTCCTGCACTGGTTCCGCTATCATCAACTATATCCCCTCTACCATCGTTGGCCCATAAAGTATATTGTTTAGCTAAATCCATATAGTGTTCATAGATTTGCTGATTTTCGACAGAGATACCTCGAACATTAACTTTTTTCTTAAGTGCATATTGAGCCGCAAGTGCCTGACAAGCAGCAGCAGCGGCACTATATAGATTACCCTCTAGTTCCAGAAAATCCTCTAATTGGTCGTCTGTAAAAACTTGATTGTCAGGATCAACATCATTAATTAATGTTCGTAAAGTATCAATGTTCATTATCTACGTCTTCTACGGGGAGAATCATTATAACCTAGATTTTCATCTGTCGTATCATTTTCCTTAGATGATTTTTCGCCAATGTTTACATCAACATTTACGTTTACTTCAGCTGTCTCAATATATACATCTGCTTTAACATCGGCAGTTACTCCAACATCTGTATTTACTTTCCCATCGCTACCAATAGCTTTTTTATCTATATCTTCTTTAGGAGAACCAATTTTCCAATTTTCTTCATCAAACTCATATCCGGAAGAATTAATTACCTCTGATATTTCTCTACCGGGAACGCCATAGGATAAATATCTGACATTAATAAATTTCTTAAACTCGTAGAAATCTAGTCCAAGAGCTTTATAGTCGAATTCATCTCCGGGGAAAAACTTTATTTTACCAATAGAAAATGTTTTTGCAGCAACAACTGTATTTTTCATTTATCCCTCATAAAAATATGGGCGGGGGTTAACCCGCCCTTTTATTAAGCTTGATTTGTTAATTGCAATACCAGCTCTGGACGAGTATTAATCATCAGTGTATTTGTTTCTGCTGTAATTTTCAACCAGCGAGCTTCGGGGTCAGAATATTCTGAAGCATACTTAATCAAACCTGGAGTATTTACATAATTCAAATCAGTTTTAGGTGCATATTTCTCTTGGAACATCCCCGGAACATCTGTTGGGAATAAATATGCTTTACCATCTTCAATTAACTCAACAGTTGTTCCGTTTTCAAGCTTAACAGAACCAGCATACTCACGGAATGAAATTCCCTTGAAGTAGAAACCATTTCTTAAATCTTCACGATTTGGGTTAGCAATTCCGACCTGATTTCCATAAGCCTCCTTAATATCAGGATTTTCAGTCAATTTGTCAAAGAATTTTGGAGAACACAGACAAACGAAATTAGATACAATTCCTCCAGTTTGGTTAGCCTGTTCAATTTCTCTTTTAAATTCAACCAACTGAGAAGCCACGCCAGTTGCTTGAGAGAGGTCAATCTTCTTCTGATATGATGCCTGTGTTAATCCTAAAGCGTCATAAGAATTAAATAAGGTCTTACCATCGCCGTCTTTAGTTTCACCTTTAATTGCGCTCAAACGGAAATATTCATGAGTTAAATCAAAATTTCTGCTAATCTTAGAAAGTCTTTTTTCTCTAACATTAGATACTCTGTCAAAATCTTGAGTTCCCGGTGCACGTCTTCCCTCAACATCCTCTGGGTAGATATAATCTTCAACTTCAATATGAGGAATAATCAGAGGAATCTGTTTTGCTACATCGTGTTTTAATCTTTTAGCCGGGGAACGTCTAGCATGAGTTCCATATACACCGATTGTTGAATCTTCAATATCTAAGATAACAGTTGAAGTTGTAACACTTTCACCCTCAAATAAATTCATAGAGGTAATAAGATTTGGTGCTAATGGAATATTATTAATCGGTCCTGTATAATCTACAATCTTTCCAGTACCAAACACCATATTTTCAGCCATTAATAAATTCTCCTAAATACTAGCTACATCGACACGGATTCCAGCAGCTTCCATTGCAGCTTTGATAGTTTTTTTCTTTTCTCCGTCATCCGTTTGATAATTAAGCCCATTTTCAAGTACACTTGCCGGGCCATTTCTTAGAATAGCACCATAGACAACTTTATCTTCTTGTTCATCAGTCAGATCGATATCTTCAGACAAGAAAACTCCATAAAAATTTTGCGTTCCATCTTCTTTAGAGACATCAATAGGAACAATTTTTCCCTGCGCATTCTGAGCCACAATATCGCCTAAACTATATTTATTTCCTTTTAAAAGGGTCGCATTTTCGCGGGTATAATTTTTATTTAGGTCAAATTGAACGACATCAGAAAATTTCTTTGGGAAATATTTAATATCTGCCATTATTCTTTTCCTTTGTATTTAGCTTTTATAATTTGATTAACTTTTTCCACATCTGTTAACTCTACAGGTTCTGATGTCGGAAGACTTTTTTGGACTTGGAATCCTTTAAGTGCAGCAGAACCAGCTTGGAATATCTTATTAAAAGATGATTTTTCTTCATCATTTAACTTAGAATAAACTTTATAAACAGAAAGAGCTTCATCGTCATTAATAGAATAATCTGCAAGCATTTCTTTAGCTTTCTGAATATTCTCACTCTCTAGACGTTTATCTATTTCTTCCTGTAGCTTTCTGTCGGCGTCAGCTTTATCTTGAGCTAACTTTTGAATTAATGCAAAAGACACATCTCCAACTTTAATTTTAGAGATTTTCTCGCCATTATACTCAATAATCTCATCTTCTTCTAAACGTTTTTTTATTTCTTCTAGTGGATTTTCAGATTTAAGGAGAGATTCTTTATCATTATCATCTAATGACATAAAGTATTCAGCCCCCTTGTCATCTAAATTAGAAATCAAATCATATCTTTTGTTTAATTCAGATAAATCTTCTTTTACTCTATCTATTTCACTAGATTTAGCCGCCAAAGCTTCAGTAATTCTTTTTTTCAATTCTTCTGAAAAAGCAACGATAGAATCTGCGATCTCATCTCCAGCTTCATCGGCACCACTTTTCAATATCTGGTTGATAGCATCACCCAATATGCTTGTTAATTTCCAAATTTCACCCTGTATTTCACTAGCCGACAAGGCTGCTGAAAATGCAGATTTATCAAAATTTTCTGCATTAGTCTCAAGATTTTCCATATTATCTCTCTTATATAGCAAAACATATGCGCCCGGATTTGCCCCTTTATCAACAAAGGAAACTTCATCAATCGTCATATTTTTTAGCTTGTTTCTTTTAATATTACTCTGGGTCATCTATTTTTTCTCTTACACCACGACCGCCGATAGAGAGCATAGGATAATCTCCTTTTTTAATCATATCCCATACTTCCTCATCATAAATCTTAAATCCAATAAACCACCCAGTTTTCCCTAAATCTATACCAAGTAAATCTTGCTTTGCTTTGGAGAAGACCATACTTTCTACAATTTCACCAATGCCACGCTTTCTGACGTGCATCTCTCCAGCTTTACGGGAATTAAGAACATAGTCATAAGCCGCTTTTTCCAATTCTTCATCGGGAATTACGTCGCCTTGGCTGTCTGTAACCATTTCTCCGTTTACTGAATTTACAGAAGCCCAAGCGAAGACCAAGTGTTCATCTTCATTGACTTTATGAATATCACAATTTATTTTAAAATTATCATTTTCCATAGGGGCATATTAGCATAAAAAAAAATTTTTGTCAATATTTTTATTTTTTGTCAATTTGTGTAGTTGTATTTTAAGTAACATCTACAATTTACTATATTACCCGGTGCTCCGTTTTCATCCCTTGGATAACGCATGGGACCGAGAGGAGTTTGGAAGTAATCCCAAATGTCAACACCCATATTATTCATTAGAGGAATTGCTATATGGTTAGCCCTTACTCTTTCATCCCTTTGAGTCACCCAAAACTTTTTAAGCCCATTTAATTCGATAACTTCTTCCATTCCGGCCTGAATTATACTTTCATATTCTCCAGCGGAAGCATATTTAAGTGTTTCTGTCTCAGCTATCAAGTTTGCTCTATATTCAATACTTCTTTGACGATAAGCATTAACAAGACTATTTACTTTACTTCTGGACAGAAGTGCTCCAGCAACAATAGATGATATAATCTCATTATCTTTTGATTTATCTCTGTTTTCATATTTAAGTGACTGTAAGCTTCCTGAAATAAGAGCTTTCTTGTAATTGTTAACAGCATTTTCCTGTTGTCTGTTTAATCCTATTGAATGTTTAAATTCGTATAATATTTCTTCATTGCTTCTCTTTTCGTTTATTGCTCTCTCTATTGCTTGCTTTACAGCTGAAACTGTATCATTAACTATATCTTTTGTTGTTTTTACGCGAAATCTCTTATACACATCAAATGTTGTATCATAAAATATATCGAAACGATATTTAGATAAAAATGACCCTTTAGGTAAGACATTAATAATATTATTTCCAGCCTCTTGGAAAACAACATCAAGAATAGGCATAAAATCAGATTTATTCATTTCTCTATCCATATCGTTTAATCTTTTGTATAATATAGATAATAATGAATTTATGTCTAATCTTTCTAAATCATCGATTTTAGTTTGGCGAGCAAAGTCCTTAAAAAATTTAAGGACTTTTTCTCTAACCATATTTTTATGTTTATCAGCAATAGAAATTACTGTAGGCATTATTGTTCTTCTTCTTGACTATTATCTTCTTCAGGAACATCTTGATAATTTGTTCCGTATTCTTTATCAGCATATCCTTGAGGTATTTGTCCTGTATAATTGGGGTCAAGTAGAGGTAGGCCTCCTTTTTCTCTAATCTTGTTTTCCAGCACATCATCAGGAAATAATCTCATTCCTGCCTGAGCTAATTTCATTATAGATGATGATAATTCGTCAAACGATAATGGGCTTAAATCACCCGGATGAATATATGGCATATAATTTTCATCCATGCCATTTAATGAAATCAGATTAGGTATTAATTTTCTATTAAATTCTTGTGAGATAACTTCTGTCCATGCTTGTAATGCAGCTAAGAATAAGGACTGCTGGCTTTCGGCTAAAGAAAAGCTTCCTCTTTCATTTCCACCAAGCATAATAAAACTTGCAATAATAGAACGAGCTATATCTTGTTGGTATCTTGTGATTATTTTATCTGTGTCCATAGCCCGTGTACCACGATTTGACAATAAATCTATTGATACAAGTCTGTTAGATGTTGGTTTCCCTTCGGCATCTTTATAAGTATCTGACGGGATAATAACCCCAGCTTGCTGATTGGCTCTTAAATCACGAGCAACTTGTTTATATCCTTGTAAGGTTAAAATCGCTTCTTTATCGCCAGCATTTGCTTTTTTCAAAACATCTCCGGGAATTGATACGACAGGAACGCCATTCAATTCTCTTTCGACACCTATAGATTCAAAGTCTTGTACTCTTTTTAAGTAATACCAAGCTCTATATGCCCCTCTTAATATTGATTTTCCCTCAGGGTTTCCCATAGAACTTTGATTTTTAAAATGTAATAATTTATTATAAGGTATAACAATTGTTTCTGCACTATCTGGTGCTTTCTGCTCAAACGCTAAAATATTTCCTTTATCATCTATATCCCATCTTTGTCTCGTAAATGGTGAAATATAAGATAATTTATCTACACCTATCCGGCCATCAGGGAAAAGAGAATTTTCTTTTTCTCTCTTTTTCAAAACAATCTCAAAAATACTATATCCAAAAGGAAGCATAAGCATACAATTTGACATAAACTCATCAAAAGATTCTTTCATATCAAAGAATAAACAATTTTCGATAAATTCCCTTTGTTCTTCAGCTTCTTCTATTCCTCGACAGAAGTATGGTAAATCTATAATCCATTCGACACGTCTAAAAAGCATTTGGATAGTTAAAATTAACGCAGAAACAGTGCTATCGTTATCCATCATTTCTTTATAGACGTATAAAGATTTATCTCCTCTTAATGCAGGGTCAAATTCTTCATTATTAGGCAATCCACCAACAACAGAGATACTATATGCTGAAAACTCTTCAAAAGGTTCTTTTTTGTATCTTTCTTCAGCTTGACTTACTTCAGGTTCTCTCACATTTAAATTTTTCATTTTTATATCCATTATTAAATACTAACTGGCGCACATATATTTTCATTGTTATCTAAATTTATAAGTTTAAGACCTTGGTGAAATGCACGGCTGCATGCGTCCACTTGGTCTTTAAATCTACTCCCCGGGAATGTTGTTAACTCATCAACAAATTCTTTATTCCAAGGTCCTCTAACTATAAACATTTTACCTATTGATGCTTGTGTTGCCATTGCATCTGCTCTAAGAGTTTTACTGCCAGTTTCTACAGATGACTTTACAACATATCCAGCCAATTGTTCTGTTATAAATACTGCCTGACCTTTCCCTGCTTGTCCCGGATCTTGAGGAAAATCTTGGATGCACTCTATTCCGTCTTTTTCTGCTGTATTTCTCATAATTGTTACAACTCTTTTTTCGGCACCCCTAAATCTCAATACATCCATTATATAGAAATTTCCTCTGCTATCAAATCTTAACTTTGCTCCCGCAGTAAAAGGTGATTTAGAGGATGAACTACCGGCAAGGTCCCATCCCCTTACCTCTATTCCCTCAGGAACATTTTCAAAATCTATATATTGTATATCAGATGTTTTAAATAAGGCACCCTCTCTAGGAACTGGACGTTGCTGCAACTGCCCCGCTGTAGCATAACTTCCTAATGTTTGAACTAATTTAGCTACAGCCTTTTCAGGGAAAAGTTCAGGGCACATTAAATCTCCCTCTTTTTCTCTTTTGTCCCAGAGATATAAACTGCCATCTTTCGCTTTATGTCCACCCGGATGAACTACAGTATAACACTTACGTTCTGGCTCAAACATCATCGGTATCATAACATGTTCGTAACCAAGGTCATTAGATAAAATTTCGCCACTTACATCCCGCTCACTCACTCTCTGCATAATAACAACGGTTGCTGAATTTTCCAAGCTATTTACACGCGTTGGCAGAGTTTCTCTAAACCATAATAAAGCTCTATTTAAATCTGCATCTGAATTAGCTTGTTTTACAGAATGGGGATCATCAATTACTACAATATCTGCGCGAAGTCCAGTTCCAGTTCCATCTGTAGATGTTGCTTCGCTAAATCCATTTTTATCATTTGAAAATTTTCTTTTATTGTTAGTATCTTTAACTAAAGAAAATCTATTTTCCCAAATTGATTTATATTCGGGACTCTGAATAAGTTTTCTGAATTTTACATTATCTCTTTCTGATAATGATTGCGCATATGAAAAACCAAGAAACTGCTTATATGGCATATTTTTGGGTCCCCAAATCCAACTAGGGAAAAACACTCTTGTTAAAAGTGATTTCGAGCTTCCGGGCGGAACATTAATTAATAACTTATGTATCTCTCCATAAGCTATTGCTGACAAATGGTCGCAAATACAATCAATATGCCACCCCCTACAAAAATTTCTTGAGGGTTCCAAGATATGCCACATTAATTCGACATAATTAACCAAAGATGATTCGGCTATCATCTGTTGCAACTCAACTTTATATTTTTCTGGATTTGAGTTAATTAATCTGATTATATCTTGAACAACTTTTGACATAAACACACATTATCATAAAATGTATAAAATGTCAACAAAATAGACAAATGAAAAATCGCTGAAAATATTCAGCGATTTAGAAAACAAACAAATCTAACTCCTATCGAGTATATAAATATTAGCATAATTTTGTTAATAAAAGGTTAATGGAATTATCTATTAAAAAAAATATATTGACAAAACATTTATAATATGATATTAATATATATGCTAGCGGAGCCAGAGAAAAAATTTTTATTCGTACGACGACCATCTGGCTGTTTTTTTGGTTTTCCTCCCCTACCTCCGGGGAGGTTTTTTTATTGTTAATAATGTCGCTATCTATTGAAAAATAAAAATAGTATGATATATCATCCTTATGATGGATGATATAAAAAAAATTAAAGAGAGAAAAGAACGGGAAGCCAGTACAATTAATAAAATAATAGCTCGGCGTAAATTCTTGGACTCTATCTATGTAGCCTGTCCATATTCATTTTCTCTAGTTAAAGGGAATGAATGTTTAAGGAAGTGCAAAAATTGCTGGATGAAAGTTAATTTTGATAGAACAAAAATAAAATCAAATTACACAAAAGATGAGTTTACTCTTGACAATTTAGAAATAGATGATACACTTGTACCAAGTTATGTATTTAATATAAATAAATTAGAGGTATCAAATGATAAATGATAATTTGTTTGATATATGTGTTAATTTCAATCATATATTTAAAAATGAATCACATAAAAAAATGTTCATCAAGCGAGTTATTGAGGGTGTTTCCTTGAATGAGATAAGCAAAGAAATGAATACAACAAAACAAAATGTATCTAAAATAATACTCAATTATGTTAAACTTATCTCTTTAGATTGTTCATTGATACAGAAAAAAATATTACAAAAAAGAATTGATGAATTAAGCAAAGGAAAATAATGAAATTTATTAAATTTATGTTGTTTTTAGTTGGATTAGTGGGAATTATATCCCACTTTTATTTGAAAAAGCAAGAAATAAATATATTAGCAGATAATATATATTTTGAAGCAAGGAACTCTACTGTAGAAGACCAAATATCAGTTGCTTTAGTAACATTAAATAGAGCGGCATCAGTTAAATATCCTGCTAAAATTAAAGATGTAGTATTCCAAAAAGGACAATTTTCTTGGACAGTAGAGTATTCTAAACCTAATCGGAATACAAAATCTTGGAAAAAATCATATGCTATTGCTGAAATGGTATATAAAAATTATGAATATTTCAAAAGAAATGATGTGTGCTTTCACTATGCTACATATATTAGCGATGAAAGTAGTCATTGGACAAGAAATATAAAAAAAAGAACAAAAATAGGGAAACATATTTATTTTTGTGATTAATTATTTGATAGACAAGGAATTAAAATGGCTAAAGAAATTTATCGTCAAGAAATTGAAAAATGCGGTAATAATGTAGTAAAAAGATTATATGACGTATTTACTGGTAAATTAATCAGAATAATTGTTAATGATAAGATTATATGTGACTGTAAAAAAATGTACACTTTTCCTGTTGACAAATAAAAAATTAATGATATTAATGTATTTGTAATATTAATTTAACAGAAAGAGAAAATTATGAATACATTTGAAGTTATTGATGTTTTGAATAAAGGTGGAGTAATTGAAAAAGGAAAGACACAATATTCAATTTATCAAGGTATAATGATTGCAACAAAGGGAAACAAAACAATTATTAATCCTCAAGTTAAAGTCGGAGGATTTCTAGACAAAAAATTAAAAATTAAAACAAATTACAATAAAAAAATAACTAATCCTGAAAATTTGCCTGAAAATAAGATTAAACTTAAGGCTGGCGAGCTTTATTTAGCAGAAAACGGTCTAAAAATCTTTGTTGCTAAGATTTTTAAACAAAAAGCTTTTTGTTCGATTGAGGGATATCCGTTAACTTTTATTTATAGTATCTCTGGGAAAGCCAGCATAAGGCTTTTGCAAAAAAAAGGCCCCGGATATGATATCATCAAAAAAATTTTATAGCCATAGGATAAAAAATGAAAAAAATATCTTGTAAGGAATTTAGAGAAAATATGGCAATATTTCTTGATTTAGTACATATGTATAATGAAAGCATTATAATTACAAGAAATGGCAAAGATTATGTTAAAATAGTAAATTTGAAAGATGGTAAAGATGATAACACTTTGGATTGTGATGAATAACAAATATGAATTTATTTGCAAAGTAAATTCTTATATATATTTATCGCAAACAGATATCCAGAACTGTAAAGTATTCAAAGATTTCCATAAGGCTAATTCTTTTATACATAAGTATAATTTATCTGATGTATCTCCCAAAAGATTTAAGCTTGTAATGGATGATAAATAGATGTGGTTCTTAATGTTTTTTATTTTATTGGGTGTACCTAAATATATTCCAATATGGGCATTTGTTATAATGTTCACTTTATGTTCAATATGCCAAATATATGAATATAAGCTGAATTATAACATAAAAAAAATTGAATTAGAAAATATGTACGACATCTATAAAAAAATCCCGAAATAATCGGGATTTTTTTTGTTGAATATAAAATAATTTAGGGATTTATATACAATATTAGCCACATAAGAGATAAAAAATAGTCACACTTTTACTCAAAAATATGGTATAATAGTTGTAGAGCCATATTATATGGAGCTATAACTATGTGTGATAATTTGAGCCTTATAGACTTTTTCAAACAATACCCAGATGAAGCTGCGGCAACTAAATATTTTGAAAACCTTCGCTGGAAAGATGGTATTGTTTGTCCTCATTGTGGGAGTATCCATATAGCAAAATGTAAGGGGCCTATGCCATACCGATGTAAAGAATGCCGTAAGCACTTTTCTGTAAGAGTCGGAACTATCATGAATAACAGTAAACTGTCTCTTCAAAAATGGGCTTTAGCTATTTATATTTTAGCAAATGCTAAGAAAGGTATTTGTTCTGTTAAAATGGCTGAATATCTTGGATGCACCCAGAAAACAGCTTGGTTTCTATGTCATAGGATTCGTGAAAGCTGGGATATTAAAAACAAGAAATTATTTGGTACGGTTGAGATAGATGAAACCTATATTGGTGGTTTGGAGAAAAACAAACATAGCAATAAGAAATTGCGCGCTGGAAGTGGTACAGTAGGAAAGATACCTGTCTTTGGATTAAAAGAACGATTATCCGGCAAGGTAATAGCTTTTGTTATTAACAATACAGACCAATATACCTTAATGCGTGCTATTCGTAGTAACATTGAAAAAGGTTCCACTGTTTATACTGATACCTCTCAATCATATAGAGGTCTATGGGGTTATGTACACGATAGTGTTAATCACGGAGCCAAAGAGTATGTCCGGGGAAAGGTATATACCAACAGTATAGAAAGTTTCTGGGCTATAATAAAGCGAGGTTATAAAGGGGTATATCACAAATGGAGCAGAAAGCATCTCCAACGATATATCCAAGAATATACAGCACGTTTTAATATGCGAAATCTATCGCCTATTGACAGAATGAAAACATCTATTATAAATGGATTTAACAGGTATCTCTCTTATAAGGAGCTAGTCTATGGCAAAATCTGAAAAAATAATTCAACCAATCAATGCTTCAATGGATGATATTGCAAAGGCTGTTGTTAGTCCCAAAACCGAAAAAGAAGACAGCTCTGAAGATGATAAAATAATAAATAGATGCAAGAAAAAGATAAAATCGCATCCAAGAGAATATTAGAGAAACTACTGTAAAATAATAGGGAAACTTAAATGTGTATAAAAACTAAAAATATGTTAATTAAGATTCTTGAAGAAACTCCTCGTGACATAACCAGCCTTATGAAGTTATCATATTTAATTGATTTATCTGCAATCCGTAAATTGGGAAAGAAAATATCTGATTTTCGTTATATTAGATATAATTATGGGCCTTTTGATGCTGCTATTTATACCGACCTAGATAAATTAATTAAGGATAAGATTATTTGTACTCAATCAGAATATACTCAATATGGTGAAACTATAATCTATAAGCTAAACCAAGAAAAAATAGATGATATAAAAATAGATGCCCTTAATGAAGATGAAATTCGATTAATTGAAGACATTATCAATTCATTGGAGGGGTATGGGGCAAAACTTCTAACTGATATTGCATATAAAACAAAGCCTATGGTGGAGATAGGAGCAACATTAGGTGGAGATGAACATATGTGTGAAGAATTAAAGTTAGAGTAATTATAATGGATTATTTAACTAAAATTTATTTTAGACCTTTTTATATTTACAGGGATGAAAAGTCCATAGAAGTTGATACAGGAAAGCAAAAACCAAAATATAAATTATTTTGGAATTTCCATAGATATTTTGATGAGGTGCTATTATTTTTAATTTCTACTAAAAATGAAGCAGCTGTAAGTAATGGATTATATATTTCTGTAGATTCAACGGAATGGAAAACAAACATTGACCCAAAAAAATTTCTAACTAAAACATCATTTATTAGTATAAAAAAAGTTCAGGTTGAAAATATAGAAGAGCTAAAAAAGAAAAGGGAACAGAATACGTTTTATTGTGTTGCCCAACTTCCTGAATCTAAACATAATGATATAACACAATGTTATTTAAATTTTCTAAAAAAGCAAAAAAATATATCCTCTAGAGACAGGAATAATCTCTTGAGTTTAACAGACTGTATTCCTCAGCAAATTTGTATAGATGACAAAACACAAGAGTTTATTAATAAATATTTGAAAAATGCTTAATCTTTTACAAAACTCCTTTACAAATTACCTCTAAATCTATAATCTTATCTTAGATGTACAATTTTGTATGTCTAGGGCGTCGAAAACCCTAAATTCTGTTAGTCGTTTGCATACGACTTAAAATTTATGCCGATTTCTGTCTTGGACGGATGTCGGCTAAATAAGGCTATGTGCTGAATAAGCCGAGCCGTTTTAACAGAATACGGTTTTCGAACATCCGCCCACCTTTTGGTGGGTTTTGTTTTAACGACTAACATAAGGATGTTCTAATGAAAAAACTGTTTCTAATTTTAACTATAGGTGTATTTGCTGGATTTCTTAGTTCCTGTGCAACTGTGATGAGAGAAAACAGTCAATCCATTCCAATCAAGGCAAATGTCGATAAAGTTGATATTAAGCTGGTTGATAAGAATGGTCAGACAGTATTTGAAGGACAAACACCAACAACAGTTAATCTCAAAACCTCTTTAAGCGGATATTTCAATCCTCAGAAATATACTGTAATTGCCTCTAAAGACGGCTACAAAACGCAAACCTCTGTTATTGATTGGCATGTTAGCGGCTGGTACTATGTCGGCAATCTTGCATTAGGTGGAATAATCGGCTATCTGGTTATCGACCCAATCACGGGTGATATGTATTATTTGGATGAAGAAGTAAATCTAAATATGACACCAGTTAAGAAATAACAATGGGCGGAGGAAACTCCGCCTTTCTTTTTGGCTAATATTGTATATAAATCCCATAATTTACTTGCCATTGTTTTCTGAAAAGTTATTATTATATATAAAATGACAACAAATAAGATAATTTATTTGTTGTTTGCAAGATATAATCAGGAGGGCAAATGAATAGATACAAAAGAAAAAAAGATTCTCTTATCGTTATTCAAGGCAATAGATGTGCTTACTGTGGGAAATGGATGCCGATTGGAACATCCACATTAGACCATATTATTCCCAAATCAAAGAATGGAACAAATTCTTTGGATAATCTTGTTGTGTGTTGTCGTGACTGCAATCTAGAAAAAGATAATGACTACATTATTGATAGACTCGATTTAATTAAAACACATATTTGTTGGGATAAAATAAAAAAGAGTATAGAAAAAAGTGAACAAGAAAGAATTGACATAGCTAAAAAGGAGATGGAGAGAATATGCCGATTAGACCAGAGAATAAAAAACTCTACCCTAAAAACTGGAAAAGCATCAGAGGAAAAATATTATTACGCAGCAAAAACAAATGTGAATTTTGCGGAGTGGAAAACTATGCTATTGGCTATAGGGATGAAAATGGGAAATTTATTGAACTTGTTGAATTGGAGAAACAGAATGCTGCACTTTTTGATGGGAAAAAACTCATTAAAATAGTTTTGACAATTGCCCATTTAGACCATAATCCTCAAAACAATAAAGAAAGCAATTTAAAAGCATTATGTCAAAAATGTCATTTAAATTATGATTTAGAACATCATAAAGAAACGAGAAAGAAGAATAAAAAACTTCCTTTGCTTGATTGATATTTATATGTATGATATACAGATGCACATTATAGGTTCCCAAATAGTTTTATTTTTCATAATTTTACTTTGGGATGAAATTAAAAAAGAACTAATTGGATGTAATCAGCAACAAATTATTTTAGCTATAACTTTACTTTGTCTATTTAGTTGGGCGCTTATATTTATTTTTATCTTTGAGTTTATTTATGAAATTATTGTAAAAAGATATTTTATTAAATAAAATGTACATTATTTAGTTGACAACATAATATAAAGTGATATTTTATTTATATGGAGGTACAAGCGATGATAATATTTTTCTTTTATATTGTAACATTAATATTTAGAATGTTTGATTATAAATATGGTATAAGTTTTAAAGACAGCGAAGTCCGTTTTTTGGAAGAATACCTTCCTGCTGTATTTTGTGAAATTATTCTTTTAGATAGTTGGATTATTCCTATTTTAATCGATAAGATAAGATGATGAAAGTTTGGAAACAAATAGCAAAAAGGAGGAAAAATGAGTTTAACAGATGATTGGAAAAATGGAAAACTTGAATGGCATAAGTCTTATTATTGCGAGAATAAAAAGGGAGAAATTGTTGTTGCTACGCTTTTGGGCGAGGACACCTTATATTCAAAAGAATTAGGTGGGACTATAAATATTGGATATTGGGACGTCATCGCCCCTTGCGACTACAATGTATTGGCTCATCTTGAAACAAAATCCGAATGGCAAGCAGAACGCATCAAAGAACTTGAGCAAGACGTTAAGACGCTAACTAACAATTATAAATTGCTAGAGGATAAGCAAGCGTCCGACATCATACACGGCCAAGCCTTAGTTGATGAGTTCGGAGATTTTGAGGCCCTTTATGAAGAACTGCAACGGCTGAAAAAGGTTATAAGAACGGCCAGAGATACCGCTTATTCATCGATGCAAGATTGCCCGAGATGTGGCTTTATTGATAATCTGTTAACCAAAGCGCTGAATGAAAGTGAGAAAAATGGTTCATGCTAGATTACATTTAATTGTTGTGGTTTTGGAGCAAGAGGAAATCTAGCTCAAAAATGCGCCCAAAATTGTATTGTTGTCGGTAATATTCAAGAAAATACAGAATTATTGGAGTAAACTAATGTCAAAGAAATACGGATTAACTAAACATGAACAGGATTTATTAACTAAAGCATTAAAATATCAAGAAAAAGCTGAAGCTATCCATAGAAAATTTGCTGACAGTTTAGAAAATAGATTCTATAATTCTCAAACAATTAGTGAATTTGAAGAATATGATTTATGGACACTTAACTTAAGCGGAGATAGTTCTTTTGATGAAGAACAAGTACAAAAATTTTGGAATATAGTAAAACAAGAATGTAAAGATGACAAATAATAAAGAACTCAAAAAGCTTTATGGCTCTCCCCTATGTCCGGTATGTTTTGGGCAGAGCTTTGTTTGCGAACATTGCCCGTATAAAGAACAAGGGGAATATAATTTCAAAAGATATATGGACAAAATAACAACTGAATTTGCAGAAAAAATTATTAATAGCTGTAATGAAGTGCTTGAAAGAGCATTAAAGGAGATTAAGAGATGATAAAATTTAAATATTTTGGCATAGGAATAGCGATAGGAATAGCGTTAGCTCTCTATATTCTATCAAACCATCAGTCGTTTAATTGGTTTGGGAAACAATTTATTTGCATAGAGGAGCAAGACTAATGTCATATTTAGAAGAAGTATTACCCGAGTTCAGAAAAGGGGCTAAGATTAGAAGACGTATTTGGGATGATAAAGAATTATTCGTAAAAATAAATGAAGCTGGCGAACCTGTTTTAAATAACGGTAACAAGTTTGAATTTTGTAGAAATATTATTTGTTCTGACTGGGAATTTTACCAAGAAGCTATTGACTGGGACTACATCATCAAGAACAAGTGCCTTTGCTGGTTTTGGAATCCTGGGGAAGAAGACTGTGTTCGGGGAGTATTGTTGAATTACTATAAAGATGACAATTTCAAATTTATATCATACCGCCCACGAGGATGTTTTAAATTTTGTCGTCCTGTCCGCAAAGATGAAGTAACCTTTTATGAGGATATGGAGAAATGAGCAAAGAGATGCCGGAAATCGGAGATGTTTGGAAACTCGCTCACAATATTTATTATCTCGTGCTATATTATAACAAATATAGTGTTATAGCTTTAAGAAGCGATGAATTAAGCGTTTATAGACTATTACCCTGTCAACTCGGAGAATATGTTGGTAAAAGCAAAGCCAAGATTGAAGATTTGTTTGGAGTGAAAGATGATTAGGTGGTTTGTCGAGTGGTTAATAGATTGTATTGTTGTTACGTTTCTTGTTGTTGTGGGAATGTTTATTACAGGCATAGGTTTTTTTCTTTATCCGTTTAAGAAAATTAGATACTTTTGCGGAGAAAAAGCCATGCATCTAATGGACACAGCAGATTATTTTTTGGGGAGATAAAATGCTAATTAAAACAGATATATTTTGCGGTTCTCGTATGCGTGCAGCAAGGTGTGTTAACGACCTTTCCTTAGATGATTTAGAAGCCGTCACAAATATGGATAAAAAGAAATTATGGTGTTTTGAGGTTGGGAAATCAATACCAACAAAAGACGAGGAAAAGGTTATTGCTAAATCTCTTAATGTTGAGCCTGCATTCTTCTATTGGACTGACACAGCACCGCTAACAGAAGATTGCATAACTTTTAGCTCTAGAATGAGGAGGATGTAATGATTAGAAACTTGCTTTGTTGGCTCGGATGGCACGAGTGGAAGTATATTCCTTTAAGAGAATGGGAAAAACTTTTAAAAAAAGGACACAAAGGGCATTTAATGCTTAAGTGTAAATATTGCGGAAAGGTAAAGAAATGAGTAAAGAGATAACCAAAAATTTTCCTAAAACAATCAGTATTTCCGAATATGAGAGTATTAGATGTTCAAGAGATTGTAATTATTGCTCTAAACAATATGGAACGTATCGCTGTTACATCAGAAATTATGAAGCTGGAGAAGAAATAGAGCTTCTTGATGATGTAGATGATGATAATTTTTCTTCGGCAGATACATATGGATTTAAAAGAACCGAATTTTGTTTGAAAAATTTTGGAGAATAAAATGCTAAAAGAATTAATTATGAAACTTTTTCCTAAAAAGGAAACAAAGTATATATTAGCAAAGAGGAAATCAGATGATAAATACTTCAGATTTAAGGTCCAATCAAGAAATCAAATATATTTAGATTGGTTTGGCTACCCTTTCCCCCTCGAGATGCAAAAAGATGGTACCTTTATATGCAAAAAGAAAGGAATTAGAGGATATAATAGACCATATCCCGGGTGGGAATGGATTGAAGATGATGGACGTAAAGCAAAAAGAGCGACTTTTTAATTCGACTAATTTAATATCAAATGTTAAAATAGTCGAAATAAGAATGTAAAATATTTAATCTATGCCCATATTCCACAAAGAAGTACGTTTTTATGCCTTTATTTAGCAAATATTTGTACTTCTTTGTATTTTTTAACCTAAAAACATAAAATAACCGTACCAACCAAACTCAAACATGAAAATATACATACCTACTAGAATGTATGTTTATTTTTATAGACAAAATCGATAAAATAGTATATAATGTCTTCCAGCATAATTTCTTATCTAGTTAGGTTAATATGTCGGCACCGCACCCCTCGGTGGTAAAATAGATGAACTGGTAGTAGTCTTTCCTAACGCTAAATATATGTACCGAAAAATATTTCGAGCCTCAGGCAATATATAGAGTTGTTTGGATAGCCCTATATATCAGAACCTAACCGTGACCGCCATACATTACTGTTCTTATGGTATTACAGGATGACCGAATACCGATTTCCAAAAGATTTCTACGAACAATCCAAATATTTTTTTATAAAATGTACATTTTTTTATTTAAAAATACTAATTTCCATATATGGGATAACTGTATCTATATATAAAATATATTTACTCACCTTATCTTATTTCTTATAAAATAATCTTGAAAAATAAACCGGGTAGGTATATGATATTAAATGACAATATAAATTTGAAAATTATATTATAAATTATATTTTTAGTAGATTAAATTTAGAAATTAGATTTTTAGTAAATTCATATGGGTGTATTAGTACAATATGTTTTGTCTAAAAATCTTTGGGCTTTTTTGCCGGGGTATGAAAAAATAAATTGAGGGGATGCCCTCAACCTAGATAAACGAATCTTTTTATTGTGTTTAATATATTTTGTCTAATA
>OCSH01000159.1_pt1 | contig 88772 bp, 82 predicted proteins | sample 1538371 | NCBI WGS metagenome assembly OCSH01 (sample SAMN04571687, study PRJEB22368) | human gut metagenome | biome: human gut; material: stool | host: Homo sapiens | place: Luxembourg | collected 2012-06-01 | reverse complement strand
AAATAGAAATCTGAAAAGGAAAAGTCATAGTGTCCTTGACAAAGGGTACACTTTAATATGATTATATTTAAGTACACTTTTGTATATTTAATTATTCATATTCTTCATAATATGCATTTTCTATATCACATTCAAATTTTTTAGAGCCAAAATGGAGCCAATATTATATAAGAAATTGCAATCCCAAAAATTTATACTTATCATCTTTTTTCCCATTTCCAACTCTTATTCCCCATCTTTCGTTTAAAAATGTAATCAACATTAATCCTCTTTTTAATATAGCCATAGAATCCCAATCCTTATAATCTGCTATTTCAATTTCAGCATATGTACCATATTTATATCCAACAGGATTTTGTGTATTAGATTTTTTTTCAGGAAACGATTTATTCCCTAGTTTTCCATTCTTTTCTGAAGAAATTGCGACAAAATTTCCTAATGAATTTTTTAAAGCATTTTTTTGTTTAGAAGTATATTCTCTAAATAACTCAATCCAATACTTGTTATGAGAATTCTCAGGATATATATGTTCTATCGAATTATATCCTCTTTCATATATCTCCCATCTATTCAATTTATTGATATTAGTTTTGCTTTTTTTCATTAAAGAATATTCATATTCGCATAAGAAATATCGTAGCCAACTTGTACGATAAAATCCATTTTTTGAGTAATATAATACTGTTTTTTTATTCAATTCCGTCGAATTAACAAGGGATTCATATAACTTTTTCAATTTATCAATTATCCCTTGAATTACCCATTCCCCCTTATTTAATTTAACAACAGCCTCTGCAAAATTAAATAAATTTATACAAAGTTCTTCTATTGCCTCTCCATCATAAAACTCTATGGAAAATAAATACTTTTCTAATATTTTTAGAAAATTTAATACTGTCTTATTATTATTATTATTACACGCTCTAAAACACGCCAAAAGAAAAACATTCAAGTATGAAAAATCTATCATATATCTACTTCTATAAAATCTTCTTCTAATTGAAAAAAAGTTAATCTTATCAATATACTCTTTGATTTCATCATCATATTTAGATGACAACGGATTTTTTATATCACCCCAAAAGTCAATACACTCACTCAAGCTTTGAATATAATTAAAACAATCTTCAATTGTTAATGATTTGTCAAAAATTTTTTGAACAACAAAATAGTCATTTAATAAATAATTACTCTGCCATTGTCCCAAGTGATCATATCTTCTTGTATAGCTCTCTTTTTCTAATTCATCTATATTTTTTGCAAAATATAGCATAAAATGAGTAACTAAAAATTCATCGTCGAGTAAAACCCTTTCCTTACTTTTTCCTAATATATGATATATCTTTTTCCAACATTCATTTATATCACGTCGTAATCTGCTTTTATCAGCATCAGCAACATTAAGCAATGTAGACACATAAATCAACCTATTTTTTAACAATTCCAAATTAGATAAAGGTTTTCCTCTATTATTCATCGTTTCAAATGTCACATACACATCTATATCATCTGATATAATATACATATTAAAAAGAAAATGTTGTGTTATTTTTGTATAAACCTCTTCCAATTGGTTAACATCCATATCAATCATTTTTTCATAAAAAAATCGTTTTGCCTCCCCCAAATTATTAGTATATATAGTTTCATTTTCACTTGAGGCAATAACCACTTTTTCATCGTAAACTTGAGAAATCAAATATGCAAAACTAGGATTCTCTCTCTCATAACTATACATATATGTTCGATTCTTATTAGCATCTTGATATTCAAAAATAAATTTTCTGGATATTTCATCATATGTGGTATAATTTAGCTTTTCTATGTTTTTCTCTTGCATAATTTGACAAATAACATATATCAAGATTATAGACGTTGTCAATCTTTGCTGTCCATCAACTACATAAAAAGGTATGTATCGTTTCGCATCAATAATCCACAAATCATCAATCCACTTTTTATAATCCTCTTCTTTAGCTGGTTCTAGTGTCAAAACACCTACATAATGATTCTTTTTATTCTCTAATCTACATAAATCCCCCAAAAATCTTTCACTTCCTTTAGCGTCCATGCATATCCTCTTTGATAATCAGGAATACGAAATATTTTTTCTGAAAATATTTTTGACATTGATAACAATTGTTCCATATCATTTTCTCCTTTGCTCCTACATATTTATTAGTTCTATCAGTCAATTACCTTCACAAAATTACCAATCTATTTTACCATATTATTTGTGATTTTTCTACACAGCCTACTTTCATCAATTCTTCCTTCTCCGATACACATATTCAATCCATCAAATTATAATTATCTTTACTTGTATCATATAAATATTTTACCATAAACGGTCTATACCACAATCAAACCATTACCCTTTCTCTTTTTCTATCCTTTATCTATCACACACTTTTCCTAACTCTCATACCTAAAAAACTCCCTAACCATCATCTCCGCCGTAGCCCGATTGTACCCTTTCTTCAAATACCCCTGCACAATCGTTCCAAACATTCCTTTAACCATATCATCCTCGATATCACAATATGCCTGCATCTCCCCGGATAGTGCCATCGCCACATATTCTATCGGCTTTTCATCCAATAATTTATGTAACTTTGCCAGTGACTGCTCTGTTGTTCGCAGAGCAGCCTCTACTTCTTCGCACTTTATCCGAAGCATATTCCCATCTGTAAACCATACCTCAACATAACCATTATCCATGTTATAAGCATATTCCACAATATTATCCATTCTGTCATCCTTCATCACATCAATCCATCCTTTACATTATCTTGCTTCATAAGTCCTTTTATATCGTCTAGCTTTCTGTTCCACACGCTCCTGTTCCTTCACTTTACCAATAATCGTATCAATCTGCTCAGCACCAGCATACCTCTTCACACGCTCCAGATCATCCGCCTTTTCCTGCAACAGCTCTGTCCTTTCATTCATATCCCTAATCTTTCCCTTATAAAACTCCACACTTTCCAAAAGTTCTCTCTTCTCTTTTCTCAGTTTCAGGACTTCCTCTTTCAGCCTTACACACTGAATTGTCAGATTTTTCACCAAAGACTTCAGCTTATTCACAAGTGGCAATACCACCTTATCCCGAAACGCTTTCGCACTTGTAAATGCTCCTGGCTCCGGCAACTGCCATTCTGGTGCTTCATCATACTTACGCACATCTCGTTGTAATAATTCCTCTGATTGAACCATCTTCTCTATATTGCTTTTAAGCTCATTCTGTTGCTTTTCAAGTTGAACATTGTTCTGTTGCAAATCATTGTATTTCTGTCTTAATACCTGATTATCAGATTTCAATGAATCATTCCTTTGCTCCAGAGTGTGATTGTCAGCAGATAACTGATCATTTACATTCTCAAATTTACTATTCGTATATTGTAAATCTTCATGCCTTTGTTCCAGTTCTTCATTATCTGTCTGCAACTGTAACTGCTTTTGCTTCAAATCATGATTTTCCATGCGAAGTCTGTCCTTGCGACTCTCAAGCCTTGAGTTTTCCATTCTCAAATCCTGATTACCTGCAAGCAGTACTTCCTTCTCCTGTTGTGCTATAATTCTCTCTTCATTTGCCTTCTGGGCAGCTTCCTCAACCAGTTCCTTTTCTATAGTAACATTTTGCAATTCCTGTTTCTTCACAGAAACCTCTTCCCCAAGCTGTGCAACCACAGAAGTTATTTCCTGCTTCTGGCTATCTAACTCTGCTACTTCCTTCGCCCGCTCTTTCTTTTCAAATTCTAGCACAGACAAATGTTTCTCATGTGTGCCCTTTTGAAGCAATTTCACATCATATCGCTCCATGACTGTCGCAAGTTCCTGCTTTTCTGATGCAATCCACTGATTTAATTCGGTAACACCTCTAGTGCCACCGGTGAAGCCTTCTGCCGCTAGTGCAGATTTTAATGATACCCTTGTATCAAGTCCTCGCTTACTTCCTGTAATATATGGCACAAAATCAATATGCAGATGCGGTGTTTCTTCATCCATATGCAAATGTTCCAAGAATACATACAAGTTCGGATTTCTGGCTTGGAACTCATCCATAAATTCCGTTAAAATCCTTTTTGCCAACAATCCATCTTCATTTTTGGCATTCATATCATCTTTATTTCCAATCTGAAATATCACTTCATGAAATAACTTTTCCTGCTTACCCCTCTTGATTTTTTCATAGTAATTATCAATCATGTGATCTTTCCGTTTCTGTTTTGGATTATATCGTTCCAGTGCTTCATCAAACAACTTATGATAAACCTGCTTAATATCTTCTTGGCAAAATTCCACATTATCAGCACTTCTGTTTTTATCTACATTCTAAGCTGTAAATGCTCTGGTATTATGGTTCACAGAACCTTTTCCGATCATTGCACTTATCGTTCTTTCCATAGGCAATCTTCCCCTTTCTTTTATTTGTCATATTAGCGCCGGATATCGGCATAGAGCGAGGTTTCCTCGCTCTGGCTTTGTTACTTTCGTCGAAAGTAACGCAAAAGCACTTTTGACATCAACATCTCCTTTCAGGAGCTGTCGCCATCAAAAATGCAGACCTGAAAAGAATAGCAAGCTATTCTTAATCAGGTTTTGCGCCCTGCCGGGAGCTTTTCTGCCTGCGGCAGTCAGTGTACATAAGCCTCCATGGTATCAACCACACCACATGCCATTTTTTACACTATATATATTCTTTAAGCTATCACACTTTATTGTAATATCCATGCAGCCTCCTAACTGCAATGTAATACCTTTCACACCCTCAGTTTTTTGTACTTACATATCTATCCACTGTATAAACGCTGTTTTATCCGTACTATTGTAGCCAGCATTTCTATAGAAATTCAATGTACTCTCTTCCTTTGAACCAGTAAGTAACATCATTTTATAGCAATTATTTTCCTTGGCAATATGTTTTGCATAATTTAAGCAATCCGTAGCATATCCCTTCTTTCGGTAATCTGCGTGTGTTACTACATTCTCCACAAAAGCATATGGACGAACATTTCTTGTAAGATTCGGAATAACCACACATACACATGATGCAACTATCTTTCCATCTACCTCACAAACAATCAAATGATGATTGTTGTCATTCATTATATTTTCCCACGTACTCCTTAACTGCTCAGATTCTTCTGGTACGCTCTTTTCATGCAAATATAGATATAAATGCAGTATTTCAGTCAAATCTTCTTTTGATTCTCTTACCACCACAATTGGCACATTGCTAGCACCAATATTGGCATGTAGCACAAATCTTTGATTAGGATACCCAAATTCTTCAATCAACTCATCCTCTTCAAAGCCAAATTTCTTATATAAATTTCTAGGTGCAATTCCTTTAACATCGTTCTCTCTAAATGTGGACACAGTTATATCTTTATCTCGGTCAAGTTTATCAAGTGCCTCACTCAAAAGCATCGAAGCAATTCCCTTTTTTCGATAAGCTGGATCAACAACCAAACAACATATCATATTATGCTTCCTTGAATATAAAAGTATGCCAACAATATCTTCTTCATTCTTCACGCACAAAGCACGCTTGTCATTCATAAATTTCAAAACAATTATTTTGTGTTCTTCTATACTCTGCTCTGTATCTAATCCTGGAAAATTCCAACTTACTTTTCTCACTAATCGCATCCATGAATCAATATCTGATGTTCTGCCAAATTCTACCTTCATATTTTTTATCATTGACTATCTCCTCAAATCTGCTTTGAAACAAAATGTACAATTTCTTTCCCTGACTCAAGGATATATGGTATCAACTCTAAAGGATATACCTTAGTACCCTTCTTTAAATCTTCTAGTGAAACCCAACAGAAATCCAAATCAATTCTCTCATTATTCAGCTCATCATATCCATGAAACACTCCATCTAATGGTATATTATCATCGACCAAATGCACATTATAATATAAGCATATCTGATGACACGGTCTCTTACCCCATGGAAAATATATTTCTCCAATAGCCAGTAAATTATCTACCTCAATCTTAGCATGAATCTCTTCTTCAAATTCTCTTTTTAGCGTTTCCATACTTGTTTCCATCGCTGCTACATGTCCGCCAATAATTGCATAATCATCATTTTTCGGACGCTGTAATAAAATTTTCCCCTTGTGTGTCAATATGCCACCAACCCTATACGAAAATACGAAATCATCATTCTTAAATAAAATGTCCACTTAACCGCCTCCCATCATTAAATTAAAATACATATCTCATTATGCATTGCATTATTCCGCCCACAAATGGAGCCAAACCAGAGCCATTTTGTAAAACAAATGCCGGAACCCCGCATAAATACAGGCTTTCGGCATTTTAATCCATTATTCAAACTCCCTGCAACTATAACATAATTGTTAAATATCCATTCGTCTTTTGTTGATTTTTATATTCATAATATCCAAATTTCACGCCGTATTCATAGTTTCCGATCAAGCAGGTATCATACGGGTATCACGAATAAGAGCGAATAATTCCAATATAATTATTTTCGTTTCGTTACTTTTGTTTCCACAATAGTTCCATTTGGATATTGTGTTGCACTATATTTAGAATTTCCATTATCTGTTTGCACTTTAACTACCCGTCGATTAGAATCAGTAACGCGTGCTTCTAATCTGTCTCCCGGTTTATTTAAAATTCCCGGTTTGCTAACAATCTCTGAATTATCCTTTTTCCCAAATATACTTAATAAATTTTTCATTTGACCTCCTTGTTCATAAATACAACATGGTGCTAGCACCATGTAAATACTACACCTAAGGGAAATCCGGGACAGATATTACCTGCCCCTATGCTTCTCTTTTCTTTTCTGCTGTTTCAGTTCAAACTTTCTCTGTTTCTCTGCTTCCCGCTGTTCCCGGCTCGCAGTCTTGCGTTCAGTTTTCAACTGCTCCTGCTGTAATTTCAAAGCCTGTTGCGACTTCGTGCCTATTCCAGCACTCTGCACATGTTTCCGCACTTCTCTCTGTACCCGTTTCGGATTGCGACCAGCTTCTTTTACATCAGTTGCCACAGCCGGACTATATTTCAGTCGATAGTAATTTCTCAAAACAAAATCGTATACCTCATAATCTTTCGGCTCCGCCACGAACGTAACCTTGCATACAGATAATTTCCCCTCCGATATGCTTTCAAACACACCTATCCAGAATGGTTCCTCAAAAAATACTGTCAATCTGCCTTATACTTTGTCCATGACAATTCCTCCTTAAAAATTGTACTGAACAAAGAACGGACGCCCCAAGGAGGGAGGGCTACTTACACCAAAACTGTGCGGCCGGACTACCTACCGGCTCTATAAGAGATGTTATCCCTTACGTTGTGTTTTTATCTTTGCTCTTTTATTTTAGCATATTATCAGCAATTTTGCCACAAGAAATAAGGGGCACAGCCGCCGCCATGCCCCAAATCCCTACCGTTCCAATGCTCTCTCGATTTTCTGCTTCTGCCCTTTCAAATCATTCTGCTTCTCATACAAGATCTAACGTTCTTTACAGAGTGACTTCACGTGCTCCAACTGCGTCCGCACTCCCTCCCGGCAATCCGGCTCTATCCGCTTATATTCCCCGGTTATACTTCGTATCTCGTTATTGTTTGATTTTATCTGCTCCGACACACATATCCAGTCAATTAGATTGCGTACTTCCATATCTGTATCATACAAATCTGTTTCTGAAAGGATTTTCGCACACAGCCGAACCATAACTTTTTTCTCCATATCTGTCATTCTATCAATCCCCCCTATCTGCTCATATCAAATACACGTTTCGGACGTTTATTTTCCTTTTCTGCCCATTCCAGGGCCTTAGTGCAAATGTCAATATAAAAATGTAGTTTTTTTATGATATAAGAATGTAGAAAAACCTACACGCTTATATGATATTTTTTGTATTTTAATTTTCCTCAATCATGTATTGCATCTGATCCTTTAGTCTGTATGATGGTCCATTTATGTTTATCACAGAACAGTGATGCAGCAGTCTGTCAAGCAAAGCGTTAGTCAGTACTGGCTCCTGAAATATATCAGACCACTTTGAAAATGGACTGTTAGTTGTTATTACTGTTGACAGCTTCTCGTATCGCTTGGCTATGAGATTAAAGAATAGATTGGCTGAATCAACATCCATCTTCTGATAACCAAGTTCATCTATTATCAGCAGCTTGTATCTGCAGAACCATTTGATTCTTGTCTCAAGTCTGTTTTCTGAAGCTGCTTTTTTCAGTTGTGATATTAAATCCTGAAATGTTATAAAATATACGCAGTATCTATGTTTTGCAGCTTCTATCCCGATTGATACTGCAAGATTTGTTTTGCCTACTCCCGGAGTCTCGCAGAATATGATATTCTCTGCTTTTTCTATAAAACGCAGTGTCAAAAGATCCATGATTTTGGACTTATCAAGCGATGGCTGGAAACTGAAATCGAATTCACAAATCTCCTTTAAAAATGGGAAATTAGCTACCTTTACACAGTCTGTTATTGCCTGTTGCTTTCTAAAGTCAATTTCACTTTCTGTAAGTTCGCATAAAGCATCCAGAGCTGTTTTCTCTCCACCTGCAATCATATCCAGATATGTGTCTATATTTTCTTTGAATCTGAATAATTCAAGAGCTTCAAGATTATTTATTAAATTGTTATATGTATTCATCAGTCCTACTTGACGGTATCGAATGGAAGTTCGACAGTCAGGGATATGCTCCTGTCTGGTTCATTGGAATTTTCAGAATGTATTACTTCTTTCTGACCGTCCAATCCCTAGTCTTTTGCCATTTGTTCCATATCCTTATATATCTTGTTTTTGTACTTATCATAAAGGAACTCAAATCCATCTTTGCGAAGAATTGATGGCGAATTATCCATGTGCATGCAGTCTTCCATAACACAGTCATATGCAAGATTTCTGCACATATCTGATTTCATGGAATATTTGATGTGTGATATGAATAGTTCCCTGTCAGCAATGTACGGAAGTACTTCATTTATGACTTTTCTAAAGGTTCTTTTATCTGTGTCTGACAAATGTGTATAATTATTTATAATCCATCTTCCATAATCACTCTGATTAATATAGGCTATAAGCGCTTCCTCAGATTTTACGGCCTCTTTTTCGGTCACAGTGACTTTCCGGCTGTCTAATAATCTGTCCATGATTTTTAGGTTTCCTGTAATTACTGTTTCCATGTCCGTATCATTGATTCTGCCTTTCATAAGCTGTTCGTAGTGGTGTTTTTTATAATTGACAGGATTATTATTTAATGCGTGAATAGTTACAAGTTTTCCGTTATAATATATGTAAAGTTTGTTGTCTAAGCAGTCCACTGTAACTTCTTCGTCAATGAGCTTTGGGTCAACTGAGTATCTGTTGCCATTAAAGCGGATAAGTGCTTCAGATGACACTCTGTATCTATTTGGTGTGAGATAGGTGTCAATAATACTTTTATGCGGAAGTGGTTTCAGATACTCTTTTTCTTTGTAAAAGAGCGCTGTCGGAGACATTTTTGTCTCCTGATTAATTGATATGTTCATGTCTTTATTAACTGCACTGATAAGCACCTCTAGTTCTTCTATTGTTTCGAATTCGCCTTCATAAGCCATGATCCAGTCAATTATCTTATTTCTTGCTTCTACAGTTCCTTTAGTCTGCGGTGAGCGTGCTTTACACAGCCGCACTTTAAAGCCAAAGTCTTTTGCCATCTGCATGATGGAATCTGTAGGCTTTGGGGGTGTTACATTTGTATTGGAAACTGTCGCCATGTTGTCAAAAAGGTAATTCTTTTGGAACGCCTCCAAACTTTCTGAAACTATTAATAAGCCCTCTTGCAACATCATCGAATCTTTTTTGTGCGGTCATTTCAAGATGGGCATATCTTGAATATTTCAGTGTTGTATGCAGAACGTTTATAACGAATTTCTCGCCATATATGTTAGTAATGCTGATATCCTCCTTCCAATCTACCTGTGCCTGTTCTCCCGGATTTTTTTCAAATCTTGGATGCCCATGTGTTCTGGCTTTGGGTTTTAGTTTGTTGACAGTTACATATCTGTTAAAGTTTGAATATGAACCTATTCGGTTTACACCATATTTCTTTAACATGAACTGATATACCCCCTGAACTGTAATTCTTTTGATAGCCAGTTTGTCTTTTATTTCATTCCTGTATTCATCTAATTTACTTCCTTTGTTTCGCTTATCAGGCCTCCCTTCATAACCATTGTGGTATTTTTTAACTGTCCGCCAGTCCATACCATACTTTCTTCCCAGAGCAGCATAGTTGGGCTTGATGTCAAGACTATCCATAACTGCCAGTTCTCCTTTAAGATTGTTTTTCATGCCGTGTTCACCTCCATAAGGAAGTGTAACAATACACCTAAAAATACAAAATAAGAATGTAGGTTTTCCGACATTTTTATATGCCATAATTCCTACATTCTTATATTAGCATTTGCACCCCACCCTGTTTCCGATTGATACCGCCGAAAATCCCATGCTGATAAGCAGTGATACATGAGAATGTCGCAAATCGTGGATTCTAATGCGTTTCACTCCCGCTTTTTCCGCCCCTCTTGTCATTTCATGGTGCAGAAAGCTTTTTGTCAGATGAAAGATACGGTCAGTGGGAAGAATCCCGTATAATCTGCCGATATAATCTTTCAGTTCTTCACATAAGAAATCCGGCATACTTACATTTCGTTTGCTTTTCGGGTCTGTAATTACATCTTTACCCTCCAATCGCTGATAAGATTTTGTTATCCGAATGACTTTGTTATCAAAATCAATATCCTGCGACGTGAGAGCTAACAGTTCGCCCACTCGTAAACCGCACCAGTACAATATCTGAAACGCATGATAGGAATATGGTTTGTCCTTTACCGCTTCAATGAATTTCAGATATTCCTCTTTTGTCCGGAACAACATTTCCTCCGCTTTTCCCTTTCCCAACGGCCCCGCCTTTACAACAGGATTGCTTTTCAGTTCATAGAACCGTACCGCATGATTAAACAGTGCACTCAATTCTGATTGCAGAGTTTTCAAATAAGTCGGAGCATAGGGCTTTCCTTTTTCATCACGATAGGAAATCTGTTCATTCTGCCACTGGATAATATCTTTCGGACGAATATCACGCATTTTCTTATCCTTGAAATAGGGCAGTAGCTTTGTCCTCAAGATATGCTCTTTCGTCAGCCAGGTATTGTGTTTCAGTTTCGGCTTCATATCTCTTGTGTATGCCTGAACAAATTCCTCAAAAGTCATATCCAAGTCAGCCGCTTCTTTCATACGGAAATGCCGTTCCCACTCTGTTGCTTCCCGTTTGGTCTTAAATGCCCTCTTAACTTTCCGGCAATTCTTACCAGTCCAGTCATAATAGTGAAAGGACACATACCATGTTCCCCGCTGTTCGTCTTTGTACGCCGCCATAATCTCACTCCTTTCCTAATTAGCCTGTGCCATGCCATAAAATTTTTCTTCATAGTATTTTCTGCTCACTCGTCCGGCGATTGTGATAAAACCTTTTGCTTCCAGTTCTTCGTTCATCTGCCGCACCAGCTTATAAGCAAATGGTTTGGAAATGCCTAAGTCCTGCGCCACTTCTCCGGCTGTTACAAATAAATCATTTTTCAAATACACGTCCTCTTTTTGGATTTTTAACTTTTTTGTTAAGTTCTGCATTTTCAGTATACTTAACATTTCTGCTATTGTTAATAGCTTTTTTGTTAGGTTTATCTTTTTTGTTAAATTTAGCATTTCTGATAAGTTTTTGTTGCCGTATTATTTTAGGTATGCTACAATGTAGGAAACGGGATAACTATTTTCACAGGAGGGCTTTATGGAATACACGATACGAGAAATGATGGTAATGGAATATCCTCTATTGAATAAATTTCTATACGAAGCTATTTTTATTCCAGACGGTATAAAGCCCCCACCGAAAAATATTATCGCTTCTCCCGAATTACAAATTTATGTTGACCGCTTCGGGGCATCAAAAGCTGATTTCGCATTAGTCGCAGAAGTTGAACAAAAAATCGTTGGTGCTGTCTGGGTACGCATTATACACGATTACGGACATATTGATGATGAAACGCCCTCTCTTGCCATCTCTCTATACAAAGAATACCGGGGACAGGGGATAGGAACCGATATGATGAAAGAAATGCTATCTTTGTTGAAAACACATGGTTATAAACGTGTTTCACTTTCTGTTCAAAAGGCTAATTATGCGGCTGAAATGTATCGAAAAATAGGCTTTGATATTATACGGGAAAACAGAGAAGAATGGATTATGGTGTGTAATTTGTAAATTTTAAGGAAAGGACACAGAATTATGACACTGGGAGAACGAATTAAGAAAATCCGCACATTTCGGGGATTAACACAACGGGAACTAGGATTGAAGCTGGGATATGAGGAGCGCAACGCTGATGTTCGTGTAGCACAATATGAATCCGGCTATCGTGTTCCCAAAAAAGATACTCTCATGGAAATTGCCAAAATTTTGAATGTCAACTATATCAATTTTATTACCGAAGCCCCCGGCTGCGCCGAGGACATTATGCAGACTTTTTTCTGGCTTGACGAGGGCAACCGCAATACCTTTCATCTGTTCCAGCTTGTCCGCAATACCGGCAAGTGCAATTCCTTCGATGATAAGTCTGTCCGATATAATGATACTGATGAATGGCCCGCTCATGCCCCTGTCGCTATGTGGATTGATTACGGTCTTGTAAATGAATTTCTACGTGAATGGTGTCTGCGGAAAGAACAGCTAAAAAGCGGAGAAATTTCAGAGGACGAATATTTTGAATGGAAAATCAACTGGCCTGCTTCCAGTAGTAGCGTTGATGAAAAGGGAAATGACAAGAAAAATAACAGTTATCAGTGGAGAAATCAATAATGGATAAATTACAATACGACAGTTTTTATAAATTTATCGTTTCAGTTGGTATTGTTTTAATTGTTGCGCCATTATTTTGCTTGCATTATTTAGTTTCTGGTTCATATGATATTATCATGACACAAGAAGAAGCAAACAATTTATCAGAAATTTCTTCTGACTTTTTAAGTATCAAAATACAATACGTTCAAAATATATTTAAATACTTACCCATCATTTGTATTGTTTTTATTATTATTGGTGTAATTTTTACTTTCTGGGGATGTTTAAAATGGCTTCAAATACAAAAAACTTTAGATCAAATAACTAAATTGGATTTAGAAGAAAAAGAATTGCATATTCAAAGTATGTCTGCTCAAGAAATTGCTGAAAAGGTCATAAATGAAGACATTGAGAACCATGAAAACTCAAACTCTGATTCTCAAATAACCCCTTCTAATTCAACAGCTTCCTCTCGAATCAGAAAAGCTTTTGAAATAGAAGATGCCTGCTATAGTTATCTGAAGAATAAACTCAAACGCAAGTATAATGTCCATCAAAATGTCAAAGTTGGTAATTGCGATTATGATATTATTGCATCTTCAAAATATAATAACATTGATTTATTATATGAAATCAAATACTGGAATAATCCTGTTTCAAAGGCTACACTTGCCCGACTAGTTAATCAAATTGAAAAGCGTGGTATTTCATACGAAAATACTGCTCACAGAAATTTTCGTTTTATTATCTTAATTATATCTCAAGAAGATTGCTTTTCAGAGACTACGAATTATTTAAACAACCTAATTTCGCATAAAAATCTATCGTTTATCTCTATTGAGTCTATGAAAGAAGAACAACTATTCTCTGAATAGGTATCAAAAAGGTATCACAACACATACTAAGAGCCAGGAAGTCCGCTGTTTATGCGGCTTCCCGGCTCTCTATTTACTACTCGAATTCTACAAGGACTAACGCTTTTTGTTTAGGTGTTATTCTCTGTAGTGTATCTCTTTCTTTTGATTATTTGATATATCCATATTATCCTGCCTATACGAGCTAATGTTATCATTTTGTTATCGGTGTTGATAACACTTGCACGGTAACTGTGAATAATAACTATATGTAGTATGTCAAATTATAAGCTATTTTGCTTAGAGTTTCAACACCAAACTGAATTTTTCGCTCGATTATATAATGCACATAAATGCGTATGATACTAAGCAAAAAAACATACTTACCACACTTATTTTGTTTATCTTATAAGGTATATCGTTCTCACTCCATTTACGTATATTATTGTTTTCTATAAAAAAGCCTATTGTTGCGACAGATACTCCTACAAGTAAAAGACCAGATAGTTTCATTGCTGGCATTGTATTATTTTCAATTCCCCTAAGTTCAAATAGCAATACTGTTATACCTATTCCTGCAAACAATAGCAAAATATAAGCCACTGTTACTGGAATACTTTTTATAGCTCTTTTCTTATCTTCTTCCTTACAATATATTTTGTTTATTGACCTATAATTATTTATAAGTATGGTTATTATAAAGTTCAAACTATACACCATAATCAATAAACCATTCATCCAACCAATATTCAAATCAGCACAATTGATTGCGCATAACAAGAAAACGCATACGGATGATTGGATTCCTATATGTAAATCTATCTGCACTAACATTTTTTTGACTTCAATATAATTATATTCTATTCTTTCATCAAAGCCTGCAATTCCAGTAAAAGAATCCCTATTAACCGCATTAGATAAATAGATGTGCATAAACAACTGTATCGGAAAACACACAACAAACATACAGATAACAGTTCCAAAACTAAATATGTTTAACAAACTACTTGCAACTATATATGTAATCACACATATCACAGAAAAGAAAACAAATACCCACGGTGCTTTACTCATTGTTATATTTGTGAAAATCTTCGCATTATCAGATTCATTATTTCCTAGTAAGGCATCAACGCTCACATCAAATAACTCAGCTAATTTAATTAAGTTATCTGAACTTGGTCTGGAAATGTTATTTTCCCATTTTGTTACAGCCTGACGGCTCACAGACATATACTCAGCAACTTTTTCTTGAGATAATCCTTTTTCTTTTCTAAATATTGCTATATTTTCTCCCAATTGATTTTGCATTATTTTTCAACCTCCATATAATTGATAATACTAATATAAATTTTTAATCGGTTGCATACCACCAACTATATGGCAACTATTAGTTGCAACTGTGTTTATTACCTATAAACAAGCGAAAATTCAATTTTCACTTCCCAATTATACATCCAATCGTTGAGAAATTCAATCTTCCGTACCATATTCATAAGCAACAGCCCCTGCAAATGCAGGGGCATCGTACCACCAAGTGCTTATACGTATATGATTTCCCTTTCTACAACTTCCCTCACACAAGCCTGAATATTATTCATTCTTCCAATCCATTCGTGGGGATTTTCTGCCTTTAACTGTTCCGTCACTCCCTGCCTGTCCGCATATTCCTTTACCAGTCGAAGAAACATATCCCCTGCTTGCCTATCAACATCTACAAGATATCTGTACAGCTTTCCGCTTGTCAGCAGGTTCATATACAAGACCTTATGATGTTCCTTTAAGTGCCTTGCGTGTCGCTGTCCCCATAAGCCAATCGGCTCTGCTTCTTCTTCGGCAGGTACTGTGATGTCAGGCAACAAATAATCGCCCACTTGTCTGTAAGTTCCGCCCATTTCTTCAAAAATTGTCTTTGCCATTTTCCTTTTCCTCCTGTGATTTTTGTCTATCGTGAGCGTGTATTATCACGCTTGCGACCTTTGATTGTTCTTGCCTGCTCCAGTAAATCATCTATCTGTTTGCGACCAAATACCTTGCGGAGCAGACTATAATCCTTGTTTTCAGCTTTAAGCCTTGTGTTTTCTTCGGTCAGTTTTTCATTGACTTTCTCCAAACGCTGATTGGTGCGGTATAACTGTGCATTAGCTGTGTTGAGCCTGTGATAGTTATCCCAACCCTCAAAACAACGAGCAAGCACCGTTTTGACAAGTTCCTTCAATTTCCTTACCACTGGTTCTGCCATTTTTACTTTATATGCCTTTGCACTCATAAATTTTTCAGGTTCGGGCAACTGATATTTCGGTGCAGTATCAAGCTCTATTTCAAGATTTGACAGCTCATCCTTTGCCTTATCATAGTTCAGCACCCTGTTAGATAAGGATTTCAATTCAACCTGTTTCTGCTCGATTTTAGTATCCAAAATCGCAACTTCTTTTTCTCTTTCCTGCTTTTTATAATCCAAAACAGAAAGATGTTTTTCGTGTGTTCCTTTATGTTCCCATTCAATCCCATAGCGTTCCATCACCGCCGCAAGCTGTTCTTTTTCAGACTGTACCCATTGCGACCATTCCGTATCTCCACGACTGCCGCCTTTAAAGCCTTGCGTTGCAAGAGCCTGCTTCAGCGACACTCTTGTATCAAGTCCACGCTTGCTGCCTGTAGTAAACGGGATAAAATCTATGTGAAGATGTGGTGTAGCTTCATCCATATGCAGATGAGCCGAGAACACTTGAAGCTGTGGATTTCTCTCTTGAAATCCCTGATAGTATTCATCCAAAATCTTCTTTGCCAGTTCTCCGTTTTCCGTATCAGCGTTCATATTTCCTTTACCGCCCACCTGTAAAATGATTTCGTGAAACGGTTTTTCCTGCTTGGAACTACGGATTTTTTCATAATAATCTTTTATCTTTCGGTCTGACCTTGTCTGCTTGGCATTGTATCTTTCCAGTGCTTCATCAAACAATTCGTGATAAACTGTCTTTATATTTTCATTGCAGTAGTCGATATTGAGATGAGTACGAGTTCCGTCTACATTTTCTGCTCGGAACTTTCGGCTGTTGTGGTTGACTGAGCCTTTACCGACCATTGCACTTATCGTTCTCTGCATTTTTTCATCTCCCATCTGTAAATTTCAACTATTCTCGGTTTTGTTACTTTTGTCAAAAGTAACGCAAAAGCACTTTTGACGGGTACACCCATCAAAAATGCGACCTGTAAACAGGTTTTGCGTTCTCCGAAGGCTCTCCGAGGGGCAAAGAGCCGCCTTTGAAAAGGCACTCTCTGCACACTCCGCTAAACTTTATCCGGTGTCAAAGCGTGACGATGGTGACAATGTTTTTCACAGCGTACTGCTCTCAAAAACATTGACACCTTTGACACCGTTTGTCACGCCACCACATCGGTTTCCTTCCAGAGCGAAACCTTTCTACCGTCGTGAGTTCGGCTGTTCTGATAACGGATACCGTAATCACGAAACAGCCTGCTTGCGTTGATACTAAGCCTTAAAGAAAGTACATTCGGCTTTATATCCACCGCAAGCCTTTCGCAAAGTTCCGAAGCAGTTCCTTCCCATCTGTCACTTTCCAAAAAGAGCGTATCCGCAATCTTTTCAAGCAGAGGTTCGGGCGGTTCTTTCCACATCTCCGTTTCTGATTTTGCAAAGTTCCACACCAATCGCTCGCTGTCCCTTACAAGATGAATTTTCATATCCTGCTGGTCTCTGCCTGCCACATCAAGCGTAGCATTGTTGGAAGTACGCTTGTCTTTGCTGAGGACAAACGCACCATCCGCCGCACCCATCAAACCGTTCGTACCTGAAATCATATCGAAGATATCTTCCGATTTTTGTTTGCGGGTATGGTGAACAATGAGCATTGAAACCTTGTAGCTGTCTGCCAATGCTTTCAGCCTTGCCACAACATCATAATCACTTGCATAGCTGTAATCTGCTCCACCAGCTTCACGCACACGCTTTAAGGTATCTATGATAATCAAGCCTGTGTCTGGGTGTTCCCTCATAAATCCTCTTATCTGTTCTTCCAGTCCGCCATTGACTGTTTTACATTCCGTTGCGAAATACAGATTGCCTGTTTCCTTTGCTCCGAACATCTGGAACAGTCGCTTCTGCAATCGTGGGTAATCATCTTCAAGAGCGAAGTAAAGTACCGTTGCCTTACGCACCTTATACTCCCAAAGCGGTGTGCCTGTGCTGATATGGTAGGCAAGCTGTGCCATCATAAAGCTTTTTCCCACTTTCGGGGAACCTACGAAAAGGTAAGTCCCCCTTTGGAGCAGACCGTCTATGAGTGGTGTCTGAACCTCAAACACCGTATCATACAGCGTTGTCATTGATACCGTTTTCAGATAGGACGGGTCTAACTGTCTGAGTATTTCCCTTTGCATTTCTTCAAAAGTTTGCTCATACCCCTTGAAATCCATATCCTGATTGACTATACTATTGTCAGTACATTTGGAAAGTGACTGTTCCGTATCTGTTGCCGCAGATACATTTGGAATAGTCATTTCTTTTTTATTCTCCATTCGTATCCTCTCCTTTCAAACCGCCAAGGATAACCGCAATCAATTCGATTACACCCAGCAGTTCCTCATCGACTTCGTTTCCTGCTTCAATCCTTTTCAGTTCTGCAAGGACTGCGGCAAGCTCCGTTTTCAGAGCCTTATACACTCTCGGATTGCCCTGTACCACCACATCCTGATTTAAGCAGCGACGGTAACAATACTCCTGTTTTGGCAATCCTGATAGAGCTACAGCTCTGTTAATGAGTTCGTTTTCTTCAGGCGATACTCGAAACCCCACTGTGATGTTTCTCCAACGATTTTTATTATCTCTGTTCTTAGCTGACATTTTCAAAATCTCCTTTCCCTAAATCATCTAATCTTTCTGCCATCTCAATCTGCTTTGACGGAAACAGATGTGCGTACTGATAAGTGATATCAATACTCTCGTGACCTACTCGGTCAGCAATCGCCACCGCAGAAAAGCCCATATCAATCAAGAGCGAAATGTGGCTGTGACGGAGATCGTGAATGCGGATACGCTTCACGCCTGCCGCCTTTGCCCCTCTGTCCATCTCGTGATGAAGATAGCTTTTCGTTACAGTAAAAATACGGTCTTTCTTCTTCAATCCATAAAGCATACCGAGATACTCTTTCATTTCCTCGCACAAAAACTTCGGCATTTTAATGGTGCGGTTGCTCTTTTTCGTTTTCGGAGAAGTAATCACATCCTGTCCTTTCAAACGCTGATAGGATTTGTTAATCGTGACCGTTTCCTTATCAAAGTTAAAATCCGCAGGAGTTAAGGCTAACAGCTCGCCCTCTCGGATACCGCACCAGTAGAGCATTTCAAACGCATAAAAGGAAACAGGCTTGTCCATCATCTCAAAAGAGAACTTTTTATATTCTTCCTTTGTCCAGAACAGCATTTCCTTGTGTTCCTCACTTCCCATATTTCCAACCTTTGCCGCCGGATTGGAACGCAGTTCATAGTAGCGAACAGCGTGGTTGAAAATGGCGGACAACTGATTGTGCAGCGTTTTCAGATAAGTCTGTGAATAAGGCTTTTTCTTCTCATCACGATAGGCAAGCATTTCATTCTGCCAAGTAATAATCTCCTTTGTGGAAATCTCGCTGATTTTCAGTTTTCCAAAATACGGAAGTATTTTCGTGCGTATGATATGCTCTTTTGTCAGCCAGGTGTTTTCTTTCAATCGGTTCTTCACATCATTGATATAAAGCTCCGTAAAGGCTTCAAAACTCATATCAAGGTCTGAGGAAGTCTGCAATTTGAACATCCTTTCCCATTCCTGTGCTTCTCGTTTGGTAGCAAAGCCACGCTTGCATTTCTGCTTGCGTTCCCCTTTCCAGTTCACATACCTTGCCATCACGTACCAAGTACCGTTATCTTCATTTTTAAATACTGGCATTTACATTTCCCCCTTTCCTGCTCCGTAAAGCCTTTCGTAAAAATACTGGCGGTTTACACGCCCTGCAATCGTAATAAAACCCTTTACTTTCAATTCCTCATTTAATTGTCTGATGAGTTTATAGGCATAAGGTTTTGATACGTTTAGTTCCTGAGCCACATCTTCAGCTCGGATAAATCTGTTTTCCATATCATCTTTTCCTTTCCTAAAATATTTTTTGGTTGCCGCTTTCTCCGTGTTAAAGTTCCAACAGGCACTCCCGCTTGTCGGCAGGCGCTGTGCTGTCCCAATGTACCGCAGTACATCAAGCGCTCGCTTGCGGTCAGGCAAGGTCTTGGCGGTTTGGCTTTTCGGACGGTCATTCAGTTGTTGTATTAAGCGTATTTGCTTAATGCGTAACTCATTTTACTAAACATATTTGCTATTGTCAAGTGGCTACGAAGAAAATATTAAACATTTTTGTTTCTGTTTATCTTGACTTTCACTAAGCATTTCTGCTATACTTATTTCACTACATATAAAAGGAGCGTTTCATTATGGCTATCAGCGAAAGAATACATTTTTTCAGACTAATGCGTGGTATGACACAAAAGTATCTCGGTACAGCAGTCGGTTTTCCAGAAAAGAGTGCTGATGTGCGTTTGGCACAGTACGAAACTGGCACACGCAAACCGAAAGCAGACCTTACAAATGCATTAGCACAGGTGCTTGATGTTTCCCCACAGGCTCTTGATGTTCCTGATATAGACAGCTATATCGGTCTTATGCACACTCTATTTACCCTTGAAGATATTTACGGTCTTACTGTCAGCGAAGCAGACGGAGAGGTATGCTTAAAGGTCAACAAGGACAAAGGCAGAGAAGCATATGAACTTCTCAAAATGCTGTATGCTTGGAAAGAACAGGCAGACAAGCTATCTTCCGAAGAAATCAGCAGAGAAGAATACGATAACTGGCGTTACCATTATCCAGCGTTCGACACCACACAGCGTTGGGCAAAAGTTCCATCACAGGAACTCAGTGACGCACTCGTAGAAGCATTCAAAGACCACTTGAAAGATAAATAAGCACGACAAAAAGCCCTTAACTATGGTTATTAACCACAGCTAAGGGCTTAGTTTATAATATGGAATTCGTTCAGAGCCAAACTCCGAACTTCAGTCAGCAAGCCGCCTGATTATTATTCTATTACCCGCAAACCACTGGATAACAAGAATAATGGTACTTGCTATGACTGTTATCAATTTGTTATCAAAAGACTAATCGAAATGCTTGAAACCCGCATAAACACTGGCTTTTTTAAGCAACTCGATTTATTCGAATTCAATCGTTCCCGGTGGCTTACTAGTCAGGTCATAGAATACCCTATTAACCCCACGCACCTCGTTTATAATTCTACTCATAACTGTCTGGAGTACCTCAAATGGTATCTCGGCACTTTCAGCTGTCATAAAGTCAATTGTATTGACTGCACGAAGTGCAACTGCGTAGTCATAAGTTCTTTCATCACCCATAACACCAACTGAACGCATATTAGTGAGGGCTGCAAAGTACTGGTTTGGCATCCAGGCTGGTGCCTTGCCATTTTCTTTCTTGTAGGCTTCTACTGCCTTGTCTACTTCTTCACGGTAGATGTAATCGGCATCCTGTACGATACGAACCTTGTCGCCTGTTACTTCGCCGATAATTCTTATTCCAAGTCCTGGACCTGGGAATGGCTGACGGAACACAAGATGTTCTGGTATGCCAAGTTCAAGACCAGCCTTACGTACTTCATCCTTGAATAAGTCGCGGAGTGGCTCAATAATCTCCTTGAAATCAACGAAATCTGGAAGACCACCTACATTGTGATGTGACTTGATTACCGCTGATTCACCGCCAAGTCCACTCTCTACAACGTCTGGATATATAGTTCCCTGTGCAAGGAAGTCAACTGCACCAATCTTCTTGGCTTCTTCCTCAAACACACGGATGAACTCTTCACCGATTATCTTTCTCTTAGCTTCTGGTTCAGTAACACCTGCAAGCTTAGAGTAATATCTTTCCTGTGCATTTACCCTTATAAAGTTAAGGTCAAACTGTCCTTCTGGACCGAATACACTTTCAACCTCATCGCCCTCGTTCTTACGAAGAAGACCATGGTCTACGAATACGCATGTAAGCTGCTTTCCAATAGCTCTTGAAAGAAGACCTGCAGCCACTGATGAATCAACTCCACCAGAAAGTGCAAGTAATACCTTACCATCGCCAACCTTTTCACGTATTTCCTTAATAGTATTCTCTACAAATGCATCCATTTTCCAGGTTCCAGCACATCCGCATACTCCACGCACAAAGTTGTGAAGCATCTTTGTACCCTCCTGTGTATGAAGAACTTCTGGATGGAACTGGATTGCATAGAGGTTCTTTTCTGAACACTCTGCTGCTGCCACTGGACAGTCTGCTGTATGTGCAATTATCTTAAATCCTGGAGCAACCTGTGAAATGTAGTCAAAATGGCTCATCCACACGATAGTCTTTTCTGAAACATCTCCAAATAAAGCACTGCTCTTATCAACAAATGTCTCTGTCTTTCCATACTCTCTTACTGGAGCTTTCTCAACCTTGCCGCCAAGAACGTGCTGCATAAGCTGAGCACCATAACATAATCCAAGCACTGGAACACCAAGTTCAAAAAGCTCTTTAGTACAAGTAGGTGAACCTTCTTCATAGCAGCTATTCGGACCACCTGTAAGGATAATTCCTTTAGGGTTCATCGCCTTAATCTGCTCAAGAGGTGTTTTGTAAGAATATATCTCACAATATACGTTACATTCACGGACACGACGTGCAACTAACTGGTTGTACTGTCCGCCAAAGTCAATAACTATAACCTTTTCCTGATTCATATTGTCCCTTTCCTAATCATAAGTTTGCGTTGAAGATATATTTTATATACATTTCTATACTTTAATCAGCCAATCATAAAAAATATCCAGACACAATATGCATATATAAATAATATTATGTAGGGGTCAAAAGCCCCCGACTTTGATACCTACGAATTGTTCCGTGCTACGCACTCCCACAATTCTCCCCAATATTCGCATATCGTGGGATTATCATCCCACTTTTATGCTCATATCAGGGAGTGTGTCACAAGGTCTAAACCCACCTATAAGCGAGCTCATGTGGGTTTAGACCTTGTGCCCCTGGTATCATAATATACATATATATAACATATACATATATAATATATACATATAACACACACATATATTAATTAGATATTTTACATAACAATTTTTTATATCAATTTACAGCTTTTATTGTTTTATATTTCTTTCCATTGCTTTTAAAGTATATATCAGTATATATAACACATCTACAACTCATATATACATTTATTATAGTAAACAAGCGGTATAATGACAAGCATATTCTTCAATCTTTATTACAATCCATACAACACAACCTCCTATTATTAATCTGTTGTATGCTTATACCGCTTAATTTCAGATTTATACAGCTTTATATTTCCATAAGGAACTCGTCTACATATTTCCTCATATCGTCAAATTCTGCATTAACCTCAGGTACATCAGACTTAAAATCCAGCAGTTTATATACATAACCTTGTTCCTTGGCCTGTCTATAACTTTCTTTATACACAAGTTCAAAAAGCAGTGATATATGCCCTACTATATGGTCAACTGCACTCCTTCTTACACTTTTAAGTACTGTTTCCTTCTTATAAAAGCTCTCAAGTACCTCTTTGGTTATAATTCCATTCTTAAGTTCCTCTGTTGTTACATCATATATAATCTCCATAGGAATATCTGCATTCACCTTAAATATGTCAACCTTATCCGCATCACGCAGTATATCACAAAACATACGCTGTCTTTCGGTAAGGTCTTCTTTTACACGATACTTATTATGCTGTCTTATTGCCATTTCAAGAAGTCCTGTATCTTTATTATGGTGCTCATTATTTTTTATTATCTGCTCATCTTCTTGATTTTCAGGCTCCGCAAGCTCACATTCTTCATAATACCCTTCTGCAAACTTCCTTATAAGGCCTTCCTTAAACAGCAGGTCTGCCCCAAATTCTGCGTGGTCTACTGACTGGGCATCATTAAATGTACCGAAACGCCTTATCTGCTCAAATCTTCCTATATCGTGTAACATTCCAAGAAGCCATGCAATATCTACATCCGGTTCACTTAAGCCTAATGATTCTGCAATTCTTTGACACAGTCCTGCTACTCTGTAGGTATGATCTATCTTAAGCTTTATCTTTTCATCTGATGGGTCGTAATTTCTTACATACTCTGCAAATGCATTGATAACATTTTTCCTGTTAATAACTGGTTTGTTAATACTTTCCACAACATCAATAAGTCCATTAAGGTCATCACATACCATATATGTAAGCTTCCTGATATCATCATCTATTGCTATTGTATCAGGAATATGAACAACTCTCATATCTGCCGCATATCCAGCCTTAATGCCATTAATGCTGTCCTCAACTACTACTGCCTCTGACGGATTTACGCCTATTGCCTTAGCCGCACGAAGGAATATATCTGGTTCTGGCTTTCCATGTTCGACTTCATCTCCATATACAACCGCATCAAGATAATCCCACACTCCTATTTCATGAAGTGTTTTCTCAGCACTTTCACGCCTTGTTGATGTAGCAACTGCACACTTTAATCCATTATTTCTTATATATTCAAATATGTCCTTTACACCCTTTTTAACAGGAATACCTTCTGTTTCCCTTATCTTGTATACATGCTGTGTTCTAAGCTCCTTCGCTTCCCAATAATCTATCACACCCTTGTAATAATCATCAAAGAACTTGCAGCAAAGCTCTGCCGGAGCACCCTTAAAGCTGTCTATAAGCCACATTGGCATATCCACTCCAAGCTGCCCTGCCGCCCATAGCCAGCCCTCATTAGACTGTCTTTCTGAATCTATAAGAACGCCATCCATATCAAATATAATGCCTGATACCATTTTTCTTCTCCTAGCAATCAAATGTCGTATTTTTACACTTTATATTATTCAAAATAACTATAAAAGATATGTTTTATAATTTATAACACTGACCAGCACCTGCAATTTTCAAATTTGCAAATTTAGAGACTTTAAACATCTTCTATCATTGAACTTTCATCCACAATGCCGTCATCTGCACCATCCTTATAAATACTTCTTAACATACTGTCCCGTATAAGACTTCTTAACCTTGGCAACCTCTTCTGGTGTACCCTTTGCAATAACTGTACCACCTCTGTCGCCGCCTTCTGGTCCCATATCTATAATATAATCGGCTGTTTTGATAACATCAAGATTATGCTCAATAACAACAACAGTGTTACCGCCCTCCGCAAGCTTATGAAGTATATCAACAAGCTTGTGGACATCTGCAAAATGAAGTCCTGTTGTAGGCTCATCAAGAATGTATATAGTCTTTCCTGTACTTCTTTTTGAAAGTTCTGTAGCAAGCTTTATTCTCTGTGCCTCTCCACCTGAAAGCTCTGTAGATGGCTGTCCTAACTTAATGTATGAAAGTCCAACGTCATTAAGAGTTTCTATTTTTCTTCTGACTGATGGCACATTTTCAAAGAAATCAACTGCATCCTCAACTGTCATATCAAGCACATCATATATGCTCTTTCCCTTATACTTAACTTCAAGTGTTTCCCTGTTATAACGCTTTCCGTCACACACTTCACAAGGAACATATACATCAGGCAGGAAATGCATCTCTATCTTGATAATACCATCTCCGGAACAAGCCTCACAACGTCCTCCCTTTACATTAAAGCTGAAACGTCCTTTGTTATAACCTCTTTCCTTAGCATCTGTTGTTGAAGCAAAAAGATCCCTTATCATATCAAATACGCCCGTATATGTCGCAGGATTAGAACGTGGAGTTCTTCCTATTGGCGACTGGTCAATATCTATAACCTTATCAAGCTGCTCGATTCCTGTAATATCATCATGGTCACCAGCGATACATCTTGCACGGTTTAAAGACTTAGCAAGGTGCTTATACAGAATTTCATTCACTAGGGAACTCTTTCCTGAACCCGATACACCTGTTACACATGTAAATACTCCAAGTGGTATATCAACATCAATATTTTTAAGATTATTCTCCCTTGCACCCTTAACAGTTATCCAGCCTGTCGGCTTTCTTCTCTTCGCCGGCACTGGGATCTTGATTCTTCCGCTAAGATATGCACCTGTAAGCGAATCCTTGCATGCCATAATATCAGCTGCTGTTCCTGTCGCAACGACTTCTCCACCATTACGTCCGGCACCCGGTCCTATATCAACAATATAATCTGCGGCACGCATAGTATCTTCATCGTGTTCAACCACAATAACTGAGTTACCAAGGTCACGCAAATGTATAAGTGTCCCAAGCAGCTTGTCATTATCTCTCTGATGAAGTCCGATACTTGGCTCATCAAGTATATAAGCCACACCAACAAGTCCTGAACCTATCTGTGTCGCAAGTCTTATTCTCTGTGCCTCTCCTCCTGAAAGCGTACCTGTAGCTCTTGATAATGAAAGATAATCAAGTCCTACATCCATAAGAAACTGTATTCTTGCCTTAATCTCCTTAAGTATCTCTGCACCGATAAACTTCTGTCTGTCTGTAAGCTCAAGCTCATCTAAAAACTTCTTTAACTTAACAATAGACATATCTGTAATCTGATATATATTCTTATCTGCTATCGTAACTGCAAGAGATGATGGCTTTAATCTCTGTCCGTGGCAGGACTTACAAGGTCTTATGCGCATGAATTCCTCATACTGCTGCTTTGCACTGTCTGAGTAAGTTTCCCTATATCTTTTCTCCATATTATGGATAAGGCCTTCAAATGCTATATCGTATTCTCCAACGCCTCTCTGGCCTTTGTAATGCACTTTAACACTTCTGCCCTTAGTACCATTTATAATCATATCCTTAATATCATCTGGATAATCCTTAAATGGTGTTGATAAACTGAATTTATATTCCTTTGCAAGTGCACTCATAATAGCCCTTGAAAAGCTGCCCTCATCCTTTACAGACTGCCATCCCATACCAACTATAGCTCCCTCATCGATGCTTAATGAATCATCTGGTATAAGAAGCTCTGCATCAAAATTCATTGTATAACCAAGTCCGTAACAATCAGGACACGCACCAAATGGATTGTTGAACGAAAAGCTTCTTGGCTCTATCTCATCTATGCTTATGCCACAATCCGGACACGAAAAGCTCTGTGAAAAGTTAATCGGCTCACCATCTATAACATCAACTGTCATAAGTCCCTCTGCAAGCTTAAGTGCTGTTTCTATTGAGTCTGTAAGTCTTTTGTTAATTCCATCTTTAACTACAAGACGGTCAACAACAATTTCTATATTATGCTTCTTGTTCTTATCAAGATTTATCTCATCTGTAAACTCATACATATTGCCATCAGCAATAACTCTTACATAACCACTCTTTTTAGCCTGTTCAAAAAGCTTCTTATGTTCACCTTTTCTTCCTCTTACAACTGGAGCTAATATCTGTATCTTTGTTCTTTCTGGAAGCTCCATAATAGTATCAACCATCTGGTCTACAGTCTGCTTGTTGATTACTTTGCCACACTTAGGACAATGTGGTGTACCTATTCTTGCATATAATAATCTGAAATAATCATATATCTCTGTGACAGTTCCAACTGTTGAACGTGGATTTCTGTTAGTTGACTTCTGGTCTATGGAAATAGCTGGTGAAAGTCCTTCTATGCTCTCTACCGCCGGCTTTTCCATCTGTCCTAAGAATTGCCTTGCATATGAAGATAATGACTCCATATATCTTCTCTGGCCTTCTGCATATATAGTGTCAAAGGCAAGACTTGACTTACCAGAACCAGACAGACCCGTAAGTACTACAAGACTGTCCCTTGGTATATCTACATCAATATTTTTAAGATTATGCTCGCTTGCACCTCTTATTCTTATATAATTCCTGTAATCGCCTTTTTCCATATTCTATTTTCTCCGTTATTTCTTCTTTCTTAATCCTTAATCATCTCAATTACATAATGCTTTTTCTGTAAACAGCAACTGCTTTTTATAATTATGACACATACATCATATAATTCTATCTGCCTGACTTCTTATCCTCATAAATATACTTATTAATCTCGATCATCTTATCACGAAGCATAGCCGCCTGTTCAAAGTCAAGCTCTGCTGCAGCCTTACGCATATTTTTCTCAATCTGCTTCTTAACCTTTTCAAGATCTTTAATGCTCATAGATTCATAATCTACATCAAGCCTTCCATTTGAATTATCTGCTTCTGCTGCCTTAGATATACTTATAAGATCTCTTACTGCCTTCTTTATAGTCTGAGGGGTTATTCCGTGTACCTCATTGTACTCCTGCTGTATCTTTCTACGTCTTTCCGTCTCAGATATAGCCTTTTCCATAGACTCTGTTATAGTATCTGCATACATAATAACGTGTCCCTCTGCATTTCTGGCAGCTCGTCCTATCGTCTGGATAAGTGAAGTCTCTGTTCTTAAGAAGCCCTCTTTATCAGCATCAAGAATAGCCACAAGACTTATCTCTGGAATATCAAGTCCCTCTCTAAGCAGATTGATACCAACAAGCACATCGAATCCGTCAAGTCGCATATCCCTTATAATCTTCTGTCGCTCTAGTGTATCAATATCCGCATGAAGATACTTGACTCTTATGCCGACTTCCTTAAGATAATCTGTGAGATCCTCTGCCATACGCTTGGTAAGTGTAGTTACAAGTATCTTGTTCTTTTTCTCAACTTCCTTATTAATCTCACTTATAAGATCATCTATCTGACCCTCTATTGGTCTGACTGTTATCTCTGGATCAAGAAGTCCTGTAGGCCTTATAATCTGCTCTGCCCTCATAAGTTCATGTTCTTCCTCATACCTGCTAGGCGTAGCAGATACAAAAAGCATCTGTGATATCTTGCTCTCAAACTCCTGAAAATTAAGCGGTCTGTTATCCTTCGCTGAAGGAAGCCTGAAGCCATAGTCTACAAGTGTCGTCTTTCTTGCCTGATCGCCTGCATACATTCCCCTTATCTGTGGAATAGTAATATGTGACTCATCGACAATAATCATAAAATCATCTGGAAAATAGTCCATAAGCGTATATGGTGGACACCCTGCCGGAAGCCCTGCTAAATGTCTTGAATAATTCTCAATACCTGAACAGAAGCCTGTTTCCTGCATCATCTCTATATCAAAGTTCGTACGTTCTTCTATTCTCTGTGCCTCAAGAAGCTTATCCTCACTCTTAAAATACTCTATTCTCTCTGCAAGCTCTTTCTTTATATTCTCAATCGCCTTTTCCATCTTCTCTTTTTCAACAACATAATGTGAATTAGGAAATATAGCAACATGGTCAAGGTTACATTTAACCTCACCGGTAAGAGAATCAATCTCGCTTATCCGGTCTATCTCATCACCAAAAAACTCTACTCTCACAGCATCTCCACTGGAAGCTGACGGATATATCTCTACAACATCTCCCCTTACCCTGAATGTTCCTCGCTTAAAATCCTGGTCATTGCGCATATACTGTATATCTATAAGCTTTCTTATCATCTCATCTCTGTCTTTTTCCATACCTGGACGAAGTGATATAACCATATTCTTATAATCAATAGGTGCACCTAATCCATATATACATGAAACTGAAGCAACTATTATTACATCATTTCTTTCAGACAGTGCCGCTGTTGCTGAATGTCTTAACTTATCTATCTCGTCATTAATCGAAGAATCCTTGGCTATATAAGTATCGCTCTGTGGCACATAAGCCTCCGGCTGGTAATAATCATAATAAGAGACAAAGTACTCTACTGCATTCTCAGGAAAGAATTCTTTCATCTCGCTATATAACTGTGCCGCCAATGTCTTATTATGACTGATAATAAGTGTTGGCTTCTGCACATGCTGTATTATGTTCGCCATAGTAAATGTCTTACCAGAGCCTGTAACACCGACAAGTGTCTCGAACTGATTACCCTCTTCAAATCCCTGCACAAGCTTCTCTATTGCACGGGGCTGATCTCCTGTCGGTTTATAAGGAGCGTGTAACTTGAATTCCATAACAATTCTCCCTTCGTTAATCTATAGTAAAATAGTCAACAACAATATTATTTAATAGTATTTACCTTATATATTGATTTTACTACAAATAAATGCCTTTGTCTATTAAAAATAGAACATTTGTTTTATTTTGTGATAAAAATTACCTGACTGCTGATACACAACAGATTTCAACAAACTGCCAATCTGCATATCAGCCATCAGGCTTACTGTAATTTATATATTTTCCATTTGCATATATTTAATTAATCTGTGCTTCCACATTCTTAATTGCCGCATCAAGCTGGGTATCAACATCTGCATCAGTATCATATTCAACTACCATATCTGGAGTAACACCTTTTCCGTGTATATCCTGACCCTTTGGTGTAAAATACTTGGCAATTGTGAACTTTATTGCACTTCCATCTGTAAGTGGTTTAACTGTCTGCACAATTCCTTTGCCATATGTCTGGGTTCCAATTATCGTTCCTTTGCCATAATCCTGTATAGCACCTGCAAATATCTCTGAGGCACTGGCACTATTGCCATTTACAATGACTGCCAGTGGCAGATTGAACTCATCATTATCCTGACCTTTATACTCTTTTCTATTGCCCTGCTTATCCTCTGTATACACAATAAGTCCGTCAGGAAGCATATATTTAAGCATACCTACAACCGTATCAAGCAATCCACCTGGATTGTTTCTTATATCAATTACAAGTCCTTTCATACCCTGTGACTGCAAATCTTCAACAGCCGCCTTGAACTGCTTTGTTGTTACCTCCTCAAACTGTGATATCGAAAGATAACCTATATTATTATCAAGAAGTGTATATGACACTGTCTTTGCTTCAACAGCATCTCTTACCGCAGAAAATGTCAGTCGCTCAGTTCCACGAATGACCTCCAGCGTGACAGATGTACCCTTGTCGCCTTTAATAAGTGCAACGGCTGATGAAAGCTCCATACCTGTTATGTCCCTGCCATCAACATTTACAACCCTGTCGCCACTCCTGAGTCCAGCCTGATAACCTGCCCCATTATCATATACATCTACAAGAAGAACACCACCTTCACCGCTAAGCTGGCAGACTGCTCCTATGCCATAGAACTTGCCATTTGTTGACTCCTTTAAGGCTTTATATTCATCCGCTGTATAATACATGGTATACTTGTCACCATATGAACTAAGATACGCCTTGTAAATGTTATCTTTGGCGGTTTCATCATCTACATCACCAAAATAAAAGGATTCAAGCACAGAATCAATTGCATTAAGCTTGCCTTCTACCTCACTTCCAATTCCGTCTGAATCTGTGACTGCATCAGATTGTATATATACATCTCCATTAACACCTATATGAATGTAGCCTTTAGCTATACACACTGCTGCCACACTTAATATTAGAAGTATAACAGCCATAAATGCTGATACAGCACCGATAATCATTCCACTTGCAAAGCCTTGTGATTTCTTCTTTCTTGGCGGCTGTGCATTTCTTCTTAAATCATTCATTCCATACAAATCACCAATATTTCCACGATTATCCGAAGCACTATTATTAATTCTGTTACCGGCATTGATGTCATTATCTGCATTAACATTATTAATTACATTAATGTTATCACCAGCATTAAAATCATCACTATTGACATTATCATTTGAATAAATGTTGTTATTTTGATTGTCCATACCTATATGCCTCTGCATTTATTAATATTTATTTGCTTAAGTAGTTCCAAGGTGAAACATAACTTCCGTTATATCTTACATCAAAATGTAGATGAACTCCGTCAGAATCACCAGTTGTTCCCATAAGTGCTATCTTCTGTCCCTTAGTTACATGTGTTCCTGCACTGACAAGAAGCTTTGAAGCATGCAGATATCTTGTATACAATCCACCACCATGATTAATCATAATATAATTACCCGCTGATGAACTAAATGTCGCAATTACCACATCACCATCATACGCCGCATATATAGCATCACCCGCAACGCCTCTGTTAAGTGCACCGATATCAATTCCCTTATGCGGAGAGCTTCTGCCCTCTGTATCACCATAAGGTGAGGTTATCCTTGTTGACTCTGTAGGCCACTTGAACTTTCCACCATCATATTTTACAACATTGGCACTTCCACTATTCTCCTTGGCCTTAATCTCTGCCTCTATCTTGGCAATATATTCGTCCTGAGCCTTTATATCAGCTTCTATCTTAGCTTTATAATCCTCCTGCTGCTGCTTGTTCTTCTGCAATGAAGCCATTTCACTCTTCTTGGTTGACTCAAGCAGTGAAAGTGAAGCTCTCTTATCTTCAAGCTCCTCCTGCTTGGTTACAAGTGTCTCCCTGTCCGTTTCTAACTGTGCTTTGGCGACAGTTATATAAGTAACAGTAGCATTATATTTTTCAAGCATTTCCCTGTCATACTGTGAGATTTTTGTAATATATTCCGCCTTATTAAGCATATCACCCATACTCTGGGAATTCATAAGCAATGCAAAATATGTTTCATCATTATGTTCATACATAAACTGAATTCTAAGCTTCATTGAACTATACTGTTCTTCTGCCTCTATCTCTGCCTGTGCAAGCTTTTCTTCTGTATCCGCTATCTCAGCCTCTATCTGCTCAACCTGCTCATTAACCTCATTAAGCTCGCCATCAACACTGGACATCTGTGCATCAAGCTGGGCAATATAAGCTATCATATCATCGTTCTGTGCCTTTAAGTCTTCAATTATTTTCTCTGTCTGTTCATACTGGCTCTGCAAATCTTTTTTCTTGCTGTTAGCATCATTGAGATTCTGCTTATCATCTCCATATACATCATAATATGACACTGCAAAATATGGTATTACAAGCACAAGTACCATCAACAATGGAATAAGCCTTTTTGCTAATGCTCTCCTCATACAACTCCTCCATTCAGTCAGACCATTTATAAAATGCATACAAACAGCCGCTTAACAATAGCATAACAATCTATACTGTCGGATACCATTTTTATTTTTAAATAGGACTTCCACATATCATATACAATCACATAATATAATCTTCATATATAATACATAATCATATAATTCAATGCAGCAGTCCTATGTCTGGCTAATATTATCTGCTATACATTAGCATGCTTTCTTACGGCAAAGAAGCTTCCTAATGCACCTATTCCGATACCAAGAAGAATTCCTACTGGAACCAGTATTCTGAATACATCATTAACCGGCATAAACGCAAGAATGTTCTGAAGTATCGAGAACTTATTCATAACAAAATTAATAATATTCTCATATACAAATCTAAGAATAACTATTGGAATAATTGAACCAACAAGTCCAATTACAATACCTTCTACGAAAAATGGTGCATTAACAAACGCATCTGTAGCACCTATATACTTCATAATAGAAATCTCTTCTTTACGGACAGTAATACCTATTACAATTGTGTTAGTAATAAGGAATATAGATACTGCAAGAAGAATAACTATAATTGCTATTGTTATGTAACTAACAAGTCTTGCGGCACTAGCAAGTCCACTTGCTGTTGCCTCTGAACGGTTAACCTGTCTTATACCATCAAGATTTTCAAGGTATGTTACAAGTGTAGCCTGACTTGAAGCTTCATTAAGATATATCTCATATGATGAAGAATTAGCAAGAGGATTATCATCCTTGAAACCCTCTGCAAGTTCTGGGTAATCTTTAAAATACTCAGCCTTGTAATTCTCCCACGCTTCATCAGCTGATGTATAATGAATTCTTGACACTTCATTACGCTGGCTTATCGTATCGCCAAGCTTCTTAATATCTGCGTCTGTAAGTCCTTCATCGAAAAATACTGTTACACATACTTCATTCTCAGCCTTATGAATCATATACTGAAAATTGGATACAAGTGCATAGAATACACCAAAAAGGAATATACACGCTGTAATTGTTGCTATAGACGCAAGAGAGAACAATCTATTACGATAGATGTTCTTTAATCCGTCTTTAATATGATAAAATAACGATCTAATCTTCATAGAAATAACCACCTTTTTCCAAATCACTGATAATCTTGCCTTCGCTCATAGTAATAGTTCTCTTCTTCATCTGCTGAACTATCTCCATATTATGAGTAACAACAAGTACTGTTGTTCCCTGCTTGTTAACCTGATCTAATATCTTCATAATCTCATTAGAATTAGCTGGGTCAAGGTTACCTGTAGGCTCATCGCACAATAATATAGCTGGCTTATTAACCAGTGCTCTGGCTATGGCAACTCTCTGCTGTTCACCACCTGATAACTCATTAGGAAATGACTTATACTTATCAAGAAGTCCTACCATTGAAAGCATAGCAAGAACCCTGCTCTTAATCTTCTTATTAGGAGCTTCGACAACTTTCTGTGCAAATGCAATATTATCGTATATATTACGATCTGGTAAAAGTCTGAAATCCTGAAATACAACACCGATATCTCTTCTAAGATATGGTAACTTCTTTCTTGTAAGTTTATTAAGGTACTTTTTATTAACGTATATCTTACCCGATGTTGGGTCAAGTTCCTTAAGAAGAAGCTTTATAAGAGTTGACTTACCTGAACCACTCTTACCTACTATAAACACGAATTCTCCTTTCTGAACGTGAAGATTAATTCCGTTCAAAGCAGGAACTCCAGATGTATACGTTTTGGTAACATCTTCCATTATAATCATTATTAATATTCCTCCAAATTAGTATGTATCTTTACTTTCCATATATTTCATATATTTAACTACCATAAGTGCAATCTTAAATGTTATGGCATCATCAAACACTCTCAAATCAAGGCCTGTAGTCTTCTGAAGCTTATCTAGTCTGTATACAAGAGTATTTCTGTGGATATATAACTGTCTTGATGTCTCTGATACATTAAGGCTGTTATCAAAGAACTTGTTAATTGTTGATAATGTCTCCTCATCTAAATCATCAGGTGACTTTCCGTCAAATATCTCTCTTATGAACATCTGACAAAGTGGAAGTGGAAGCTGATATATTAAGCGTCCAATACCAAGTCTGTTATATGCAACAACATTCTTGTCACTATAGAATATCTTGCCTACATCAAGAGCCATATTAGCTTCCTTGTAAGAACGTGATACTTCTCTTATATCATTAACAATAGTACCATAAGCAATATGAGCAGAACTCATAGCCTCTGTATTTAACATATCTATAATAACTTCTGCTGTCTTATCAAGGTCTTCGTAAGTTTCATTACTCTTAACCTCTCTGACAAGTATTATACTCTTCTCGTCAACTGCTGTGATAAAATCCCTTGTTCTTGAAGCAAATAAAGTTCTTATTGTCTCTAATGCATTAATATCTTTCTCGTGCTTAGTCTCAATAATATATACAACTCTCTTTACATCCGTATCAATATGAAGCTTCTCAGCTCTTGTATACATATCAACCCTTAGAAGATTATCAAGAAGAAGATTCTTTATAAAGTTATCCTTATCAAATCTTTCCTTATAAGCAACTAAAAGATTCTGTATCTGAAATGCTGCAAGCTTTCCTAACATAAATACATCATCAGTTGTTCCCTTAGCCAATATTATATACTCAAGATTGCCATCTTCAACAACCTTAAAGAACTGATATCCATTAACCACCTGACTATCTGCTGGTGAATCTATAAATACAAGTGCATCTGCTGTACATTCAGCAACATTATCAAATGTCTTAGCTACAACCTTGCCCTCTGCATCAATAACACATAAATCAACTCGTGATATTTCTTTTAACCCATCAACGGTTGTCTGTAAAATCTGATTTGAAATCATATTATACTCCATTCCTTCGCATCTTTTTGACATTTACTATATCATTGTAAAGCAAAATGACAAAAAAAAAAAGAGGAAATGTATAGAAATTATACACTTCCTCTAAATTTTATAAAATAATTATATTTGAATAATACAAATATCTAATTATGTATAGTAATTAGTGAGTAATTACCATTTCTGTTTCCTTATCAAATACATGAAGTCTTGCAACATCCATAGCGAATTCAACTTCATCACCTGGACGAGCTGTTGTTCTAGGATTAACCTTAGCTGTACATGTAACATCACCAATTTCATAGTGAAGGTTAACTTCAGCACCAAGTAATTCATATACTCTGATTGTTGACTTAAACTTAGTATCCTGATGAGCAGCGATAAATTCTGGATCATCTTTAACGTCTTCTGGACGGATACCAACTACAACTGTCTTTCCAACATAACCTTCATCGATAAGCTTCTTGCTCTTTTCAGCTGGAAGTTTGATAACAACTTCTTCGCTCATCTTAAGAACTGCCTGTGAACCTTCCTGAGCTACTGTAGCGTCGATAAGATTCATCTGAGGTGAACCAATGAAACCAGCAACGAAAATGTTGTTAGGTGTATTGTAAAGGTTCTGAGGTGTATCTACCTGCTGTATAATACCATCCTTAAGAACTACGATTCTTGTACCAAGTGTCATAGCCTCTGTCTGGTCATGTGTAACGTAGATGATTGTTGTCTGTAATCTCTTATGAAGCTTAGAAATCTCAACACGCATCTGAACTCTTAACTTAGCATCAAGATTTGAAAGAGGCTCATCCATAAGGAATACCTTAGGACTACGAACGATAGCACGTCCCATAGCAACTCTCTGTCTCTGACCACCTGAAAGAGCCTTTGGCTTACGATCAAGTAAATGCTCGATATCAAGAATCTTAGCAGCTTCGTGAACTGACTTATCTATTTCATCCTTAGGTACCTTTCTTAACTTAAGACCAAATGCCATATTGTCATATACTGACATATGTGGATATAACGCATAATTCTGGAATACCATAGCGATATCTCTATCCTTAGGCTCTACATCATTAACGAGCTTGTCTCCGATCCATAATTCACCAGAACTGATTTCTTCAAGACCAGCGATCATACGAAGAGTTGTAGACTTACCACAACCAGATGGTCCTACGAAGATAATAAATTCCTGATCTGCGATTTCAAGGTTGAAATCTTTAACAGCTACAAAGCCGTTAGGATATACTTTACAAACATTTTTAAGTGATAAACTTGCCATTGAAAACTTTCCTCCTAAAATATAAAAAGCGTATGCACGCTTTCTGATATTGCTTATTCTACACTAAATGCCTGTACTTGGCTATATGGTAATTAGCCAAATATCGCAGTTGCTTTTTTATCACTTTTACCATAATTATTAAATTGATGTGTATTTTGCACAAATTTACACAATTAATCTTCACTAACATCACCAAAACTCTTGACTTTCATATGCCATCTTATAATAAATTCAGCTATAAAAGTTGTTATAACAATCGCCAGAATTGCATACATCGTAACCCTTATTCCAAATACAAACGCCCCTGCTATTATTATAAGAGCATCAATTATATTCATAATTACAACCACACTTAAATATCTGCTTCTTTCAACAATTAGACCCGCCAGCAGATCCGTTCCCCCCGTCGTAATCTCAGTCCTTAATACCATTCCAATACCAACACCTGCCATTATGCCTCCAATTATGGCAGTCTTTAAATAACTTACATCTACTCTTGTATCTGCTGGAAGTACTGCCATAAAAAATGTAAGCAGTGCATCAGCAGCAAGCGTATCTTTAATATAATCTATGCCTTTTTTGCAGTATGCCCATATGAATAAAGGAATATCAAGAATAATATTAGTGAACCATATCGGTATGCCAGATTGCGGAAACCACCCCGACTTCCAGCTTTCCTTTGCAATTAATGACAATCTTCTTATTATGATACTTATTCCTGATATTCCGCCTGTAACCATTCCGGCAGAATCATATATGCTTTTATATGCAATTGCCATAAGAAATGTTCCTGTGATTATATATATCCATTTTAAATTAATATTTTTGACATTCTCTTTTATCTTCATTCTCAATATTTCCTGGTCTATGTCTTATTATCTTTATTATCCAGCCTCCCTGCTTATTGTCCTGTTACTATTTTTTGCAGTATCTTTATATATATTCAGCTATTTACCCTTGCATTATGGCTGTTATGTGCTTATAATTATATTAATCTATTAATTATTCCAAAGAAGAGAGGATTTATATATGGACATAGCTGGATTATCTACTAACTTAAGTACAATCAATGTAGTGAATGATGTTCAGGTTGCTGTGCTCAGACAATCTCTTGACACTCTTGAGACATCAGGAGATAGTCTTACTAAGATGATGGAAGCATCTGTTAATCCTGAATTAGGACAGAATATTGATATTCGTATATAACGGAATATTTCTTACTCCTTTTATCTGATACATTAAACCAATAATACGCCGTCAATTATCTTTATTGATAACTGACGGCGTATTATTCTGCATACGAATTATGCTCATTATTAATTATCTTAACTCATTGAATTTCTCAATTAAAATATTTCACTTACAATCATATATATAACAACTGCAATAACTGTAATGATTGCCGGAACTGTCATAATCCTCTGCTGCGGAACTGACTGTTCTGACGCAGCATTTTCTTGCACTCTGAAAGATTTCACATCATTAACGATATATTCCCATCTTCCATTATGCTGTGCCATTTTCTTAATGCACAGATACACAAGCGACATAAATCCAATCGATACTCCAAGAAGCATAGCAAGTGTCAGTAACATAGGAATTGACGAACTCTGTACTACCGTTTCACCAGCCGCTTCCTGCATTGTATCATAAGTACCTGTAATCTTAAGAAGCTGTATAATTGTAATTGAATAAGTATTAATCGCAAAATGTGCAAGCACTGATGACCATATAGAACCTGTAGCCTCTACCATAAACGCAAATACAACGCCAATGACAAACGCATAACAGAACTGGTTAATATTAAGGTGGAATAGCCCAAACACAAGGCCACTCATAAGAGCTCCCTTTAATACTCCGCATTTTCTATACGTTCCATAAAACAAGCCTCTGAATATGAATTCTTCAACAAGTGCTGGTATAACTGCCATAAGTATAATCTGTACCACAAATGGATATGTAAGCAATGTCTGTGATGCCGCTTCAAGATAATTCTTTGAAAAAAGCATTGAAACGTTGTTAATAAACAGCACCATAGGTATCATCATATAACCCGCAAGTACAGAAACAATTACATCTTTAAATGCAATTATATGATATTGCATATCTCGCTTTATGCTTATTCCCATAACAGCAATATATATAAGCCCTATTACAATAATGACTGTCTCGCTGATAACGTAAGACACCCAGCCTGGTATATGAATACCCAGCTGATTAATTGCCACAACCATCAGCAATGATACTAATGATGAAAGAAATACATACGAAACAATCAATACCGGCATAAAACAATTAATCTTTTTTACTTCCATGCGATAGCTTCCACTTCAAGTAATACATCTTTAGGAAGTCTTGCAACTTCTACACAAGAACGAGCTGGAAATGGTTCTTTGAAGTACTTCTTATAGATTTCATTAATCTTTCCAAAATCATTCATTTCTTTAATAAATACTGTTGTCTTTACAATATTCTCAACCTTTGAACCTGACTCTTCTACAAGATTGCAAAGATTTTTAAAAGCCTGTTCTGCCTGAGTCTCTACTCCGCCTTCAGCAACTTCTCCTGTTGCTGGAATAACCGGAATAACACCTGATGTATACACCATTCCATTAATCTCAACAGCCTGTGAGTATGGTCCAATTGCACTTGGAGCTTTGTCTGTACTAATAACTTTCTGCATATTATCCTCCTTCTAATGCCTTCGCATATATATAAGTTGATGTGTAACTGTGCATATCTAATCTGAAATTACACATATATCATTCACATCAGGTTAAATTGTATAACAATAGTTATCTTTATTCAAGAAATATTGTTTTAGAACTATTATTATTTTCATTTTAGAACAATTATTATTTTAAAACTATTGAATTCTCTGTAATAACAACCTTTTCCTGCTTTAAAAGTCTTCCTACTGCTCTCTTAAAAGCATTCTTGCTCATATTAAAATACTTCTTTATAACCTCCGGGTCTGCCTTATCTGTAAATCCAAGGCTTCCGCCAAGTTCAACTATCTTATTATAGATAAGTGTTGAATCTTCGTCCATCTGTATATAAGCTTTCTGATGTATACTTATTGTTATTTTATTATCTTCCCTTACCTTTATAACTCTTCCGTGGACTACATCTCCGATTTTGATATCATCTGACATTTCATTTCTTGTTATAAATCCGTAGTATTTATCATCAATAGCCACATATATTCCGTGTTCTGGCTTAATTCCAATAACAGTTCCTGATACAGCACTATCCTTTACATACTTATCTGTAGTCTGAAGATATCTGCTTACCTTCATTGTTGCGGCAAGTCTGTTGCTCCTGTCTATATATAAAGCTACAAGGTATTCATCACCCGTATTAACGTGTGTTGTCTGTTCCCTGTAAGGAAGCAGTAAATTCTTCTCAAGTCCCCAGTCAAGAAATGCACCTATACTGCTTACCTCTGACACTTTAAGTCTTGCAAGTCCGCCTAACTCAATCTTAGGTGTGTTAGTTGTAGCTATAAGCCTGTCGCTTGAATCCCTGTATACAAATACCGTAAGTGCATCTCCTATCTCTATATCTTCAGGCACCTGCTTCTTTGGAAGAAGCACCTTATCATCTTCTGTCCCAAGATATACACCGAAATCAGTCTTCTTTATTATATTAAGACATTGTGTTTTACCCAATTGTATCATAACTGCCTCCTTTAATTATTATAACCCCCGATGAATACTTTTCTGACAGCCGCAGTGCAAACCTGCCCGAAAGTATATTCAATAAAAAATTCTATAGGAATTTCCTGTTAAACAAAAAACCCTCGCAATAAATGCGAGGGTACAAGCTGGGCTTGAGGGATTCGAACCCCCGAAATGCTGGAATCAGAATCCAGTGCCTTACCACTTGGCGAAAGCCCATTGTCGTGACAACAAAATGAATTATATACTATCATTTTACAAAATGCAAGTGTTTTTTTGAATTTTTTTTAAAATTTTGAATTTTTTTATCTGTGATTAAATTAAGTGCCTTAAAAAGCATATAATACCGCCTTTAACGCCTTACAATCCGTACCGTTCCATCTGTGTCAGTTCCAAGATTTGGAGAATCTACAAAGAACTTATATTGTTCAAGAACTTCATCTTTCTTCATATCTGTAAGCGCTTTACTAACATTAATATCTTCATAATCCCTAGTCGCACCCTCAAGATTGAATTCATTCCCTTTCTTGAAGTCAAATGTAAAATTCTTAGGATCAGAATGTCTTGGTGTTTTATCAGCTTCCTTAACCTGTTCGTCATCTGCATATACATCATCTACAGACTTATCACTGGCAGCTTCTGCATTATCAAGCTTTGAATTAATGCCGGATGACGAAACATTAGTGTCTGTATCCTGATTATCTTTTATAACAGTTATGTCATTATTATAATTAACACTTTTAATACTATAACTTCCTGCTCCTATAACAGTCATAACCAGACCCCTTTCCTAATCATTTTTTACTACATACGATTGATATATCGGGCAAGCTTTATACTTTGTTAACCCATGATTATAGGAAATCCCTCTTTATATTCTTTAATAATAAATGGATTTTCCTTTGCATAATTATATATAACCTCACCTAAGCCGTTATTCACAAGCTCTTTTAACTCCTCTGACGGCTCTCTTCCTATCGAAGGACAAGTTGGTGTAAGTGCTATTACAAGCCTGTCGCCTTTTCTCATTATTCTAAGAGGCCATATCTTACAATCAAATGGTTTGTCCTCTTGTGAAAGAATACATCCCTTATGTTCATCAAGGTAATCACAAGCTGCTTCTTCCTCACTATCCTGTGTACAATATTTGTGTAAAAGCTTCATCTGCCCATACTCTCCCTGCATCTGAAAATCTGATTTGACACCATATTCATTATCCTTTGATAATTTTTCACACTCATTTTTAGGAAATAAAGGTGTTTCCCAAAGACTGCACCTTCTAAACGAACAGCAAAAATGGCATTTTGCACAAGTTTCTTTTGATAATACCTTTGACAGCATATTGTATATTACTCCTTATTCTTACGCATATATTATTCTACACGCATTTTATTTCACTCTCATACCATATTTTTTAAGCATAAACTTAGGATGATATGACTCCTTCGCCTTTCTTAAACCTGGTATGTTAATATCTTCTTCCCTGTTAATAAATTTAACATCTTTAAGCGTTGAAGCATACATCTGGTTAATCGCGGCAAATCCACCATTAACAGCATATTCCCCGACTGCCTTCTCAAAATGTATATCGACCGCAGCATCATTAATATATGATGCTATTGTCATAGCCACAGGAACATTATTCGCATAAATAATTCCACCAGAAAGCGATAATTCTTCAAAATTATCAACTGCTTCCCTTATTGCCTCATATTCCTTCATTGCAGAAGTGTCGTCCTGCTGTAAGCGGTCATAATACCACTCATCTTCTATAAGCATAACATCATCAAGATTACCATTTCCTATTTCACAGAACATATAATCCTCATATGTCCTTTTAAATTTTGAAACGTGGTTCTTCTTCTTATGATATGTTCTTCCACTAAGCAGTGAAAGTTCTGGCTGTCCATATATATAATCGTAATCGCCTGCATCTGATGAACTCTCTGTCCTGCCTGCAAATGTATTCTCTAATATTTCTTTCTGTTCCTCTGTCACAAAACAGAACTCCAATGGTCTGTTCATTTCCTTAGCGTCCTGCTCTATTGCATAAAGCGCGGATAACACATCTTTTCTTCCCAATGGAAAGGTATATCCTTTTCTATTGCCAAGCCCCTCATAATATCTTATGAGTAAATCCTTATAATATGTCACCTTTATATTATATTTGCTTCTTAACAGGTATATATTGGCAAATGCGGCATCACTCCCTATATATTGTGCCTCTTTTACACACTTTTCTATCCATTCTTTATCACTAAGCTTTGGAGTATTCCAATCTAACATACACATCTCCATTTCTAAAGCACATAAGGCTTATGATAATTATCTGACATTCTAGCACACACATTTATAATAAACAACTATTCCCTATATAAATTATGTGTTAAACCTCTGTAAAATCCCCCTAAAATTAACTTTTCTTTTTTTATTTGACATATACCATATTGTATATCACACTATACTTATAGTATATAAGATAGTATATTTCCTGCTATATTACATACCATTAGATAGTACAGTTTAGTGTCATATCAACAGCCAATTTTTGATGATAACAGAAAGCTTACTTTGTCAAGCTTTCCATTATCTGTTTTTTAATACAATTTTTATTGAAATAATCTACCTAAAATATTATATTGTATTGAAAGACTATATCGAAAGGAGATGTCTTTTCCTTAAAGACACAGAATATGAACAAAAAAAATATTATTTTAATTCTTGTAGGAATATTAATTATTTCTATGCGTTTCAACGTAACATTTGGTCATATTAATATTGATGTAACTAATGACTGCGTTGGTTTTCTCTTAATTATAATTGGCGTACTTCCAATGATTAACCGTAACTCCAGATTCAAGAAATCCGGCATTGTTGCTATTGTCGGCTTTATTGCTTCTGTCATCGCACAAGTCATCAACTTTATTGACTGGCAGGAAGCCGCTGGCTCAATGCTTACTATTTCACTTGGAATAACTGTAATATTTGCAATCTATTTTACTTATTATTTTACAGAAGCACTTATTATGGAATCTAATATTCAGGAGAAATCTGCTGTAACACGTAATTATCAAATGACCTGGCTTATTTTATCGGCTGCTGTATTTGCACATTTTATGATATTTGGTTCAACAATTTCTTTATATTCAATACTTGTTGAAGCTCTCGTTGGAATATGTGCTTTATACTACTGCTTCACAGTTTACAGCTCAAGCAAACAGCTTTATGAAGATTAATTTTATGAATATTAATAATGCATTTTTAACAAATTCACTATGCACTAGAAGCGTGCGCAGAAATGAGGCTTAATTATGAAAAAACTCGAAATAATTATACGTCCAGAAAGACTTGACGATTTAAAGGTAATTCTTAACAATAACAACGCTCACGGGCTTATGATTACTAATATAATGGGTTACGGAAGCCAGAAAGGACATAAGCAGGTATACAACGGCGTTGACTTCGGCGGCAACCTGCTGCCTAAAGTAAAGGTTGAATCTATTGTATCTGATGAAACCTACGAACAAATCATTGACCAGATTATCGAAGAAATCAACACTGGTGTATATGGCGATGGCAAAATCTTCGTCTATGAAGTAACTGATGCCATTCGTATTCGTACTGGCGAACGTGGAGAAGATGCTCTTTAGGACTGTCCTGACTATAATAAATAAGAGCTGGAAGCATACCTCCAGCTCTTATTTATTATAGAAGTTTGAATTTACAGACTTTTTTCATAATCTCGAAAGTTCACTATTTACTTTCCTTCTTTATCATTCCCTACTATGCCTTCCGTTACTTTATCCATAAAATCGTCCAGCATAGTATCCATCTTATCTTTAATATAGTCATAATTGATTGCATCTGATAATTTAGGACTCTCCAGCTTTTTAACTTCTTTTGCCACAGCTTCCTGACAACACTTACTATCATACCTCCATCCAGCTTGTATTCTACCATTTTCATAATCAAGCTCACCAGTAGTATATGGCAAATCTGAACCACCGTGGGTTCGTGCCTCATCATAATGTTCAATTATTTGTTGCAAATCCAACTTGGCTTCTAAATAATAAGACGGGTCTTCTTGTATTTTCTTAATTACCCCCACATCTATAAATACATTCTTTTTACTCGGATTTCCAAAATCTTTTCCTATTCGTGTATCAACATTATTAAAAAACAGATTTCCTTCATCACTTCTATCTTCCAATATGTAATTAGCTTCTGGAAATTCTGAACACAACATTTCATATATTGTCATTATGTCATTGTTTCCTGATGTTGAATTTATCTCTACACTATCTGTTTTCTGCTGGTAGATTTTATCAAATTCCAGCTCACTATTAGCTTTACTGCTATTAACTCCACTGTAACTAGTCAATGCACTAAAACTGCCTATTCCACCTACTGCCATTGAACTTCCTCCTACATTTTTCTAAGTTTTTTAACTGACTTTGTCATTTTATCTTGTTCACAAGCTGGATTATAACACTTTATATGCCTTTATTTAGGGCAACGATGTTTTTGGTAGATAATTCGACATAATTTGCACATATTAGCTACATAAATGTATTAAAATGCTGCTTTTAAACTCATTATTAATGCAGTCTATTTTATAAGTTCCATTATATTTCTTTACAATTTTATCAATATTACTTATGCCATATCCGTGATTACTTCCCTTGGTGCTGATAATTTTATTATTTTTATAGGTTACTGAATTTTCTAAGCACGAATTACTAACATATATGTATAATATTCCCATCTTATATTCAATTCGTATATTTATGCTTGGTGCTTGCGTTAAAATCGTGCTTTGGACTGAATTATCCAGAAGATTTCCCAATATAATATTCAAATCATATGAACTTATATCCAGCTTATCCGGCACAGCAATCTTTGTTTCATATTGGATTTTATTTTCTTTAAATTTACATATATAATAATTAATTATTCCGTCCATTATCTGATTTCCAGAATTGATATATGATGTATTATCGTACACATCATTTTCCAAAGAATTAAGATATTTTTTCACCTCTGCATAATTATTATCCATCACAAGATATGTAAGCTCCCTTATGTGATGCTTCATATCGTGTTTAATCGCTCTTATATTTCGTTCATTCTGTATATTGTTCTGCATTCTCAGCTCATGCACATCCATTTGCTTCTTTAATGCTTCCATTTCCTGCTGTAATGAATACTGTTCTATCATAGAAAGGTAGAAGAAATACAAAATGACATTTATCAATAAAATTATAAAACTAATCTCTATTACCGTTATATATGCTATCCCCTTATCAATTGATAAAATATATTCAGAAGCAATACTCATAGCTGAAATTATAAGCAGAAAATACCATTTTCCTGCGAATTCATCCTGTATTCTGCCATTATATATTTTCTTTATAATCAATATGACTACATAAAATATCAACAAAGACATAATCATACCTATAACTTCGTTATTTCTGTTTTCTACCGTAACTCCCAATATAAAAGAACATATTATATCTATTGCACAGCATATTCCAAAGTTCATACACGATAATAAGAATTTCTTTTTTAGAGAACCGCTATATACATTGGCAATAGCAAATATTGTCACAAATGTTATTATCATATTTAATATTACGTTATTAAACGTAATATAAACCAGCACTGTTGCAACGAACATAAATCCACTAACCAGATATTTGCGCAGACTATTATTCTTATCAAAAAACACTTGAAAATACTGTACAATAAGTATTGTCCTTACTAACTCCACAAAAACTGATATTATATAATTGTATGTCATAATTTATCCCTCTAACTCACTAAAATATATTCACGCTTTATTCTATTAATCAGCTATTATATTCTAATATTTTCTCATTAAAATAATTGCGGTATGCCCTGCTTATCCCCAGCTCTTTTCCATCATCCATAACCACATAACTGACGTGACATTCCCTCATATGCTTTAAATTTATAATATAAGATTTGCCAATTTCCACAAAATTTAATGGCAGCTTTTTTATTTCATTTTTTAATTGTCCCACATATTGTATTGACTGATTATCCACAAGATTGATAATTATATGCCGTCCCCTGCTCTCAAAATACTTAATATCCCTCATCATAACCATATTGGTTTTTCCATACACACAATACTTAAAATGCTTGTTATCCTGCTTATAATATCCACACATTTCATCTATTAAGTTCTCAATTTCATTCTTATCAAATGGCTTTACCACAAAATCATATGGATGTATCTTGAATAATTCCATAGCATATTCTGTCATTGACGATATGTATACAATATTCATTGACATATTTTTCATATAATTCCTTATATATTTACCAAGTTCAATGCCATTGCTGTCCAAAAGCTCTATATCAAGAAACAAAATATCAATCTTCACCCCATTAGATATATCCTTTTTCAACGCTTCACCTGAGTTCCACACATATATTTCAGCTTCATCATCTTTACATTCAAAAATTTCATTAATGTAATTCTCCAATTCTGAACACGTCAACTGTTCATCGTCACATATCCCTATCCTGTATATCATATTTCTCCCCTCTTTCCTGTATCCTATTACTTATATTCCCTAATATAAGCAATCCCGCTACTATAGCAATACACAAAACTACAATTAATCCGTAGTCCGTTTTTGATAATACAATAAAAATAGCATATAAAAATAACTCTATTATTAAAATAACTCTTATTTTCTTCTTTAAATAGTTCTTTTCTTCATAATTCATTTTATTATTTATATTATCGACAGGTGCCAACATTAAAATAATTACCAAAGCAAAAATTAGCATAACAATTTGCACACTAATGGTAACTTTCAAATTTTTTATTAACATTAACTGTAGAAAATATATTATTATTGATGCCACAATACATTTATTATGATTTTTCATATGATATCCGCCACAATATTGTCTTAATGGCAATAATAACATCAAAAATACCACTCCTTTTTTTAACATTCCCATATACACTGCAATAGCAACAGCAGCTACCACCCCTATAATTATATTAATCAGCATACCTCCGCCATATTTTATAACTTCCCTGTACTCTTCCTCTGTTAATTCTCCATCTTTATTATTCAAGCTTTATTCCCTCCATATATAAATAATGGAAGGCTCATATATCAAGCCTTCCATATATCATTTCATAATATTACATTTTTATTTTCTTTCCATATCAAATACATATCTGATAAAATCAGCTGCATTTTCCGGATTTCTTGCTGACTGAACAATTCCATAGCAAGGTCTTTCCATTGTAAGGTCTGTATCCTGTATTCTTGGTGCATCAGATAAATCTACTGCTACTGCACGGGTTTCACCATCTCTTTGTGTATGGTATATTATATAATCTGATAATTGCTCCATTTCTTCATCTGTAAAAAGTTCTGTTAAATCATAGAAGAAGCAGCTCGTATCAAAGCAGAAGTGGTCTATATTTTCATATTCTGACATATACCCATCAAGGTTATTAGTCTGCGACAAAACATATATCTTCTCATTGCTTATCTGTGGATCCTGGTCGAAAAGCTTTTCTTCAAGCGTATAGCTGTAATCTATATGTATACGCTGTTTCTTGCCGTCTATTCCAAGATAATTAGTAAAACCTGTTGTCAATAAATCATCATCTGTATCGTATCCTGTAATCTTGCCGTCACATACCGCAATATCACATACTCCTTCATAATTATTTCTTCTGTAAGCATTTATAAATGACAATACCACAAGAACAACAGCTATAACCGCCGCAATTGGAATTCTGTAATATTCCCATATATATTGCAGCTTGCCTGTAAACGTAAGTGTTAAGAACTTCTTACGCTGTTCTTTCACCTCATCTTTAATAGAATTACCCTCTGCCATATAGCCTCCTAATACATTACATTTCATTAAACAGCCAGAAACACTGTGGCTTTGCTTTTTATTAATTACTCTTTAATTAATCAACATTTGTTAGTTTATCATACCTTAACGCTTAAAAAAACAGCTTTTATAAACATTTAAGAAATATGCATTAAAAATTCTTTGCTTTTTGTTACATATATAAGTATAATCTGATTTAGTCACTTTCATTATGAATGTAGAATGGAGATATATTATGCGTGGTTTTGGATTAGATGGTAAATTTTTCAGGGGACTCACGAAAGCTGGTGATTTCCTTATACTTGGATTAATAACAGTTATATTCTGTATCCCTGTTATCACAATAGGTGCTTCACTTACAGCTGCATTTTATGCTGGAATGAAGCTTGTTAAAGATGAAGAAAATTATGTGTTTAAAGATTTCTGGAAGTCTTTTAAGACTAATTTTGTCCAGGGATTATTGGTCGAACTTATCATGGGAGTTATCGGACTACTTTTATTCTTTGATATAAGGGCCTGTGCCTACTGGGCATTCTCATCTGGTTCAATGGCTGGTACTATTTTTATGTATGCTATCGCAGGCTGTGCTCTTGTATGGGCTGGTGTTCTTTTATATTCATTTGCAGTGCTTTCAAGATATGATGATAAAGCATTTACAATTGTTAAGAATTCACTTATATTATGCGTTCATCACCTGCCACAGACATTTATCATGATGATTGCAACATACGGACTTATCCTCTTTTCTTTAAAGTATTTTACTGCATTTATAGTAACTATACCGCTTATTATTTATGTTGACTCATTCATATTCACAAGAATATTTAAGTCATTAGAGAACACTAATGATGAGCGGGCCAGAGAAGCTGAAAAAGAAAAAGCTGAAAAAATAGAAACGGCTAAACAACATAAAGCCATTGATGACAATGTTGACAACACTGCTGTTACTTTAAATGATAATCAGTCAGATGATAGTAACAACTAATTAAACTCACATATATAAATATTCATACCGTCAATGTCCTGTGCATACACTTTAAAGCCAAGCTTGTGTATAAGCGATATTGACGGTTTATTATTCTTATCTATGCAGGAATATAATTTATCTATGCCCAATTCTTCCTTAGCATATTCCATAATTGCACTGCATACTTCGTATGCTATCCCCATATTCTGATAAGGCTTTCCTGTAAGATAACCTATTTCCTGAACATTTTCCCCATCAATGCTTCTATTCTCAATTCCCATACGTCCAACAAGCCTGCCTGTATCTTTAGAATATACCAGCCACATTCCGTACTCAAAGAATCTATACATATTATTAATGTAATTTCTTACAAATTCTTTTTCCTTCTCTAATTCATACAAAGGTTCTATAAACTCACAATCTGCAAGTGTGTCATACAATTCGTACAATTCATCAAGGTCATCAAGACTTTCTTCCCTCACAATAAACCTCTCTGTTTCAAGAATAAATGCTGGAAGCCCCTTTTTTCTTGCATACACCTTCTGACAGTAATAATAATCTATCTCCTCTGGTTCATATATCACATAAGGTGCAGTTCCCACATAATCACACCCAACTCCAATATCTTCCCTTATAATAACTTCCATACCAGCCACATCTCTATTCCCCACACAACGTGTACTTATAACTATATCCGTATCCCTGTCATACCCCTCAGAATTATCAAAAATAACCTCAGCCTTTCCTTCCATATTCTCTATAATAGTCCGTTTTTCCTCATCACCTATAATCCTGTCACAATCAAATATATACACTCTTTCCATAACTCACGTATAATCCTCCCAATTGACTTTTACAATAATCCCCATTACAATACATAATATTATCACAGATAATTACAAAACGACCACTATCACTAACCAGCTGTGAAATAAAAATACATTACAAGCTGTGTACTTTTGAAACCGTCGGCACTAAGCGGCTGTCCTTTAGCCGCTTAGTACCGCTACGGTTTCAAGTAGCGCAAGCGTGCCCAGCGGTAATATATTTTTATCTCACAACGTCCGTTAGTCATATTTGCTTTCGTCTTGTAATTATCCCACACATTACACATTATTTTGGAGGTTAATTATGTCTAATCAGAACCCTATTGTAACATTTACAATGGAAAATGGCGACGTTATGAAAGCAGAACTTTATCCAGACGTTGCACCTAATACAGTAAACAATTTTATAAGTCTTGTTAAGAAAGGTTTCTATGACGGACTTATTTTCCACAGAGTTATCGCTGGATTTATGATTCAGGGCGGCGACCCAGAAGGCTCAGGCATGGGTGGTCCTGGATACTCAATCAAGGGTGAATTCAACTACAATGGTGTTGAAAATAATCTTAAGCACTCAAGAGGTGTCCTTTCTATGGCACGTGCACAGCACCCGGATTCAGCAGGTTCCCAGTTCTTTATTATGCACGCTGATGCACCTCACCTTGACGGTCAGTATGCCGCTTTTGGTAAACTTGTTGAAGGTGAAGATGTATTAGACAGCATTGCTTCAATTGACACTGACTGGAGTGACAGACCTAGAACTCCTCAGGTTATGAAGACTGTTACTGTTGATACTTTTGGTGTAGATTACGCTGAACCAGAAACACTCTAATAGTATAATAAAAGCCCGGTATGCTTAATCACAATCATAAATATGATTGCTTTAATCATACCGGGCTTATTTTAAAATCCGACCTATATAAAAAATTTACATAACCTTATTTTATCCTATAGGTCTTATACAATTTTTAAATATATATCTTCTTAGAAGTGTCCGCCTGAACTTCCAGAGTTACCACCGCCAGAGCTTCCACCACTTGAACTGCTATTTTCAATATGTCTTTTAGTAATTGTTGTATTGATAAATACATCTCTTCTGTCATTCATCTTATATCCGTGGTTCTTAGTATACTCTGTACTGTTCACTGTCATCTTTGACCTGGCACTGCTCATCATTGCCAATACTGCAATAACTGCTACCACAAGTGAGATTAAAATCTTAACTGGCATATAATATGTAAGTCTTGATAACATATTTACATTAAGCTTTCTCTCAATTCCGTTTATGTATTTCTTACAGCCTGCATAATAATCGCCTTCAGCAAGCTTATCCTCCGCACTTTCCCTGATTGAATCCAGACTTGACTGTGAAATGCTGCTCCTTGCTCTTCCTGATGTTACAATTCTGTCTGCTCTTGAAGTCATATCTATTCCATATACAACAGCCTCGCAGTCAGTTCCTGTTTCCTCATAACCATACTGTTCTTCAAGTATTGAACGAAGATAATTATCCATAGGACTATAATCTAAATTCTTGTTCATAGTTATGATAACAATATCAAGCTGACAGTTCTTAGATGCCTTCCTGCACATATCTGTAAGCTTCTGTTCTTCCTCACTTGTCAGAATTCCAGCATCATCTATTACATAGGTCTTATTATCTGTACCCGCATACGCACTCTGTGTTCCTGTTAATACAAACATCATAACCATAACAGCTAATACTGCCATTACAGCCACTTTTAACCAGTTAAAATGTCTTTTTAAATCTACACACATCATATAAACAACAGCCCTCCTATCATTGTAATAATAAGTGTAAGCACAAAAATTCCAATACCATATGTAACGGCTTTTCCTGCACTTATAGGTCTGTCTGCCACTATTTTACCAGTCTGTCCATTAAGATAAAAATGGAATTCCTTATTATTGTATCTGAAATTGAGCATCCACACTGGCAAAAGTGCATATTCGCTGCCCCTGCCATTCATACTTATGCTGTTATTCCTTACTATGACACTTGAATAACCAGTAATTGAATCCCTTGCAATCTGTGTAATGTATGAATCTGCTCTCTTCTTGGCACGGCTCTGTATTTCATCAGCTGTATAATTATATTTTTCTGAAAGATAACCAGATAAGTATGGCATTGCAAAATCTGTAATCTCGCTGTAATTATAAGGCTCTAACATATCCATCTGTTCATCTGGCATTTTCTCTGAAGCATCGGCCGGAATTCTTTTGAATTCTGCTGATACATCTCTATACACATCAAAATGGTCTGTATATGTATATTCTGTATCGCCACGTCTTGTCGTTCTTACCTTATTAGCATTGGCACTCATCATAGTTCTTGCTGAATAATCATACAGCCAGAATGGGACATACACACCACTAATCTTCTCAATTGTACTTTTTCTTGATAATTCCTTTGGTGTAAGCATTCCTTTTTTCAGCCATTTCTTATATATATCTACTGCCTGATCTTTGTTAATCTTAAATGGAATTATTGACCTTGGCCTGAAGCTTCCTTTAAGTCTGTCCTCAACCAATGTCGGATTACCACAATATGAACAAAATGTAGCTGATGTATATTCATCTGCAACAAGTTCTGCTCCACAGCTCTGACAATGATATATCTTCATATTATTGTTATCTGCATCATTATCCTGTTCACTGTTATTAAATCCATAATCACTATTATCTGATGTACTTCCACTTACTTCTTCCATTAAAGAAGCATATTCATCTTCATATGTCTTAACATCTATACTTGTACCACAACTTTTACATTCAAGCTTCTGCAATTCACTTGAGAATTCCATTGCCGCTCCACAGTTAGGACACTTGTATATAATTGGCATATCTTACCTCCATTAATTTATGTAATATTATATGTGTTCATAATTTGTTCATATTGCATTCAATAAGTTTTAACATTATGAACATTCTTTCTTCACTTTTAATGAATATACTTTTAAATATAGAAAATATATCAGACAAGCTGATATATATTAATAAAGCTTATTGACTTTTATAGTTCTTCATAAATATGAGTTGTTAATCATAATGTACAACTCTCCTCCCTCTTTCGATGCCACCCTTAACGGGGTGGCATTTTACGTATTGTGATTATTGACATCATCACTAACTAATACGAAAGAGTTCATTCTCATAAATATCAAGGAATAAGAACCTTATCTTTATATACTTAATCTTCTAATTAATCTTTTGCATTGATCTCTTATTATTAGTCTTCTATATTACAAAGAATGAAACAATAAGAACAATTATTCCTGCAGCTATCATAATGATTCCAGTTTTCTTGTTCTTCTCATTAGTGGCTTTATCAACCTTAACGCTGTCCCTTAAATCATAGAACAGGTTAAAATTCTTCTTGGCTGTTATGTACTTTGAAAAACCCATAAACGCTACAACAGCACCTACTACAAACATCATAAAACCTATAAATGGAAGATATGAATCTCCCCTGTTACCCTCAATATTATAAAAATCCACATCTGCGGCTATAATATTGGCTAAATAAATAAATTTCCCCATAAATTTCTTTCTCCTTTCGGGTTCTGTATTCCTTTTTTAGATTATACTTCTTTTTAGTATCAATAACAACTTAAATATATTGATTTTATTTTTCAAATTCGCACTATTTGACACTATTTTCTTTGCATTTTATTAGCTTTAATGTATAATGGATAATAAGAGTGGGCATTAAGCAAAGCTATGTCCATATTACATAGTAGGAGGTTAATATTTATGTTAGTTTCAGCAAAAGAAATGTTAGAAAAAGCCAGAGATGGCAAATATGCTGTTGGGCAGTTCAATATCAATAATCTTGAGTGGACTAAAGCGATTCTTCTTACAGCTCAGGAGATGAACTCACCAGTTATCCTCGGTGTATCGTGTGGTGCTGGTAAATATATGACAGGATTTAAGACCGTAGCAAGTATGGTAAGTTCAATGATAGATGATCTTAAGATTACTGTTCCTGTTGCACTTCACCTTGACCATGGAACATATGAAGCTTGTTATGACTGCATTGATGCAGGATTTTCATCAATTATGTTTGATGGTTCCCACTATCCAATTGAAGAGAATATTGAAAAGACTAAAGAACTTGTTAAAATCTGCAAAGAGAAGGGTCTTTCACTTGAAGCAGAAGTTGGTTCAATCGGTGGTGAAGAAGACGGCGTTATCGGTATGGGGGAGTGTGCTGACCCTAATGAATGTAAATCAATTGCTGACCTCGGTGTAACAATGCTTGCTGCTGGTATCGGTAATATCCACGGCAAATATCCTGCTAACTGGCCAGGTCTTAGCTTTGAAACACTTGCCGCTGTTAAAGAAAAGGTTGGCAATATGCCATTAGTATTACATGGTGGTACAGGTATTCCTGAAGATATGATTAAGAAAGCTATCTCTTTAGGTGTTGCTAAGATTAATGTTAATACAGAATGCCAGCTTGCATTTGCTGCTGCAACAAGAAAATATATTGAAGAAGGCAAAGACCTTGAAGGAAAGGGATTTGACCCAAGAAAGCTCCTTGCTCCTGGTAGTGAAGCTATTAAAGAGACTGTTCGCGAAAAGATTAACTTATTCGGTTCAGCTGGAAAGGCATAATTAGCATTACACACAACACACAAGGACTATAATACTATGAATACAACTAACAATAATGATGATTTATTGAATGATGATCCAGAACAATCATCTCGTAGAAATATAACTAAATCAGATGATATGCTCGATTATGAATTAGAAGATCCTGATGATATTCTGAATGATGATGTTGATGATTTTATAGATGAGGATATGGATTATTCAGACAGTAATTCTCCATATGATGAGAATGATGCTGATGCAGTATTTGACAGACAGGAGAAAGATAAAAAGCGTTCTAATATAATAAGACGTATTATTCTTTTAATATCAGTTGCTGTCTTTATATTTGCCGCATACAATCTTATCAACATATTCCTTGCATATCACAAGGCTGATGTAATATATAATGACATTGAACAGAATGTTCTTGATGAAGATTCCCACACTAATGTAATTATCGGTGATGAGGAAGAGGAAGTTGAAGTTCCATTTAAGTATAACCATCAGGCACTTCTTAATATTAATTCTGATGGACTTGGATACATATACATTCCATCTATTGGATGCAGGCTTCCAATGGTTCAGGGTAATGATAATGATTATTACCTTACACATACATTTGACAAGCAATCCAGTGCTAATGGCTGTCTGTTTGAAGATTCCCGCATTAATAGTGGACTTTCTTCAAACCATGTGATTATATACGGACACAATATGCGAAATGGTGCGATGTTTGGCAAGCTTAAAAGTTATGAGAATTCATCGTTCTATAATGGTTCTGGCAACAATGTATTCTATATATACACTGGTAATGTCATTAAACAATATAAAATCTTTAGCTGCTACATAAGTGAAGCTGTAAGTGATACATATACCTTTAACTTCCCTTCTCTTGCTTCTATGCAAAGTTATGCAGCAGATATGAAAGCCAAATCTTTGTATGATACAGGGGTTGATATTTCATCAGCAAGTCAGGTAGTTACTCTTTCTACTTGTACTGATAACGGTGAGAAACGCTTTATCGTACACGGAATGTATATTGGAGAAGCCTCATTAGAGTAGAATTTACTTGAAATTGACTTAGATAATTAATAATTTTAATTTTTTTAATATTTTTTAAAAAAGAACTTGCATTATTATTAATTTTGAGTTATTTTAATTAAAGACGACAGGTAGTTGTCGCTAATCAAATAAGGTAGAACAAAGGCGTTCATATTATACATCTTAATAATGTATATGTGTACGCCTTTTTTAGTTTTACTAATAGAATAATAATCTATGAAAAGGAAGGATGAAAAAGTTATGAGCGAAAAATTCAATGTAGCTGACATCTTCGGCGAGAACGTGTTCAACGACACAGTTATGAAAGAACGTTTACCAAAAAACGTATACAAAAATCTTAAGTTAGCAATAGCAGGTGTACAGGAATTAAATATTACCGATGCTGATGTTATAGCTAATGCAATGAAGAATTGGGCTATCGAAAAAGGCGCAACTCATTACACACACTGGTTCCAGCCTTTGACAGGAACTACTGCTGAAAAGCATGATTCATTTATTTCAGCACCTAATGAAAACGGAAAGGTTCTTATGGAATTCTCTGGTAAAGAATTAATAAAGGGCGAGCCAGATGCTTCATCATTCCCTTCAGGTGGTCTTCGTGCTACATTCGAGGCAAGAGGATATACAGCATGGGATTGCACATCACCTGCCTTCGTTCGTGAAGGTGCACAAGGTGCAACACTTTGTATCCCTACTGCTTTCTGTTCTTATACAGGAGAAGCTCTTGATCAAAAGACACCTCTTCTTCGTTCAATGGATGCTGTTAACGAGCAGGCTTTAAGAATATTAAAATTATTTGGTAACACAACATCTAAGAAGGTTACTCCTTCTGTTGGTGCTGAACAGGAATACTTTATAGTAGATAGAGAAAAATATCTTCAGAGAAAGGATCTTATCTTCTCTGGACGTACATTATTCGGTGCTATGCCACCAAAGGGACAGGAACTTGATGATCACTACTTCGGTTCTATCCGTGAAAGAATTGCTGCATTTATGAAGGATATCAACGAAGAATTATGGAAGCTCGGCGTATCTGCCAAGACTCAGCATAATGAAGTTGCTCCAGCACAGCATGAATTAGCTCCTATATATGCACAGTGCAATATTGCTACTGATAACAACCAGCTTATGATGGAGGTTATGAAGAAAGTTGCTTACAGACATGGTCTTGTATGCCTTCTCCACGAGAAGCCATTTGCCGGAGTTAATGGTTCTGGTAAGCACAACAACTGGTCAATCACAACTGATGATGGTATCAACCTTCTCGAACCTGGCAAGACACCTCACGAAAATATCCAGTTCTTACTTGTACTCGGTGCTGTTATGAAGGCTGTTGATAAACACGCTGATCTTTTAAGAGAATCTGCTTCTGACGTTGGTAATGACCACAGACTTGGAGCTAATGAGGCACCTCCAGCTATTATCTCTATGTTCCTTGGTGAGCAGCTTGAGGATGTTGTTATGCAGCTTATTGATAAGGGTGATGCAACAAGCTCTATCCAGAAGGGTAAGTTAAAGACAGGTGCTTCTACACTTCCTGACCTTAACAAGGATGCTACTGATAGAAACAGAACTTCACCATTTGCATTTACTGGTAATAAGTTTGAATTCCGTATGGTAGGTTCATCAGATTCAATTGCTCCTGCTAACGTAGTTCTTAACACAATCGTTGCAGAAAGCTTTAAGGAAATCGCTGACCAGCTTGATGGAGTAGAAAACTTCGATATGGCTGTTCATGATCTTATCAAGAAGCTCTTTACTGACCATCATAGAATCGTATTTAATGGTAATGGTTACTCAGATGCATGGGTAGAAGAAGCTGAAAGAAGAGGTCTTCCAAATATCAGATCTATGGTTGATGCTATTCCTGCCCTTACTACTCCTAAGGCCGTTAAGCTTTTTGAAAGCTTTGGTGTATTTACAGAGGCTGAATTAAAGTCAAGAGCTGAGATTAAGTATGAAGCTTATGCAAAGGCTATAAACATTGAAGCTAAGACAATGATTGATATGGCTGGAAAGCAGATTATTCCTTCAGTTATTTCTTACACAACAGAGCTTGCTAACTCAGTTCTTACTGTTAAGGAAGCTGGTGCTGATGCTTCTGTTCAGGCTGATTTACTTGCAGAAGTTTCTGGTTACTTAAAGGATATGAAGGCTGCTTATACTAAGCTTATTGATGTTACAGCTAAGGCTGCTGATGTTACTGACATTACAGAACAGGCTAAGTACTTCAGAGATGAAGTTAAGACAACTATGGACGAATTAAGAGCTCCTGCTGATAAGCTTGAAATGATCGTTGATAAGGAATTCTGGCCATTCCCAAGCTATGGTGATCTTTTATTTGAAGTTTAATTAATCTTAATTTAATTAATATCAACTGCATATTTAATACTTAATAAGCAAGTACTTATTTTAATATATATGTTTAATTTATAACATATTTAATTATTAATAAGTACTTGCTTTATAATATGTATTTATCTTAATAATAAAGGATTATAGACTTATAAGACAAAAATGGAGTGTCACAGGAAACAATTCATACAATACGCAGATAACTGATATACTGTTAATACCTGCATAAAGTATCGATTATGTTTCATATGACACTCCATTTTATTAATTATTCACTATCTGATACTGCTTCACCTGTATCCGTACTGTCTCCGTCCGATGATGGGATATCTGGCAGCTCTCCCTGTGCTTCTGTATTATCAGCTACACCCTCAGGGTCATACTCTCCCCCCTCTTTATCCCAGAGTGAATCGTATTCCTTCTGCTTTTTCTTCATTGATGCCATAATCATCTGTGCCTGCTTGGCTCTTGCATACATTTTATCGTCATATTCCATAACCTTCTTTTCATCGGTATATGGAACTTTATCACCGGCACACATTCTTGCAATTGTCGTCATTATCTTGCCGATTGTTGCACCAAGTCCTGTCTCAGGGTCAGCAAGTGCTTTGTCGTTTTCTGTATTTGCTGCTGCACACCACTGCTCCCTAAGCGAGTTAAGAACATTCTCATACTTGTCAAAATCATCAGTTGCTTCCTTATATGAAAGCTCAAGCTCTGCTGCCTTTTGTATCCATTCTTCATCATTGGTACGCTCAGCCTTTTCCTTTGTTTTTTTATATTGCTTATATATGCTGGTCTTCTTGTCCTGTAATTCATTGCGATATGCCTGATAATTTGGTATAGCCTCTCCTAATTTCATACCATTATCCTCCTCATATAATACTTTTGTACCATTTAACTTTTATTATATTTAGAATATCGGCATTTTATATCAACATATATACCTTTATATCTGATAATTATTAAAATTATTTATTAAACGCCACTGTACGCACTATAGCCGCCGTCTACTGGCAACACAATACCATTTACAAATCCAGCCGCATCATCACTTGCAAGGAATAATGCCGCTCCGATAAGTTCCTCTGGATTACCAAATCTTCCCATTGGAGTTCCTGCAACTATCTTTCTTGCTCTGTCAGTGTATGTACCATCTTCATTAAATAATAATGCGTGATTTTGTTCAGCCGCATAAAATCCCGGTGCAATTGCATTACATCTTATTCCGCTTTCTCCAAAATGGACTGCCAGCCACTGTGTAAGGTTAAGTATTGCACTCTTGGCATTGCCGTAAGCCATTACCTTTGTAAGTGGTAAAATTGATGTAACAGAGGCTATATTAATAATGCTTCCGCTTCTCTTTTCAACCATATCCTTAGTAAATACCTGTATCGGAAGAAGTGTTCCCATATAATTAAGATCCATAACATCTCTTATATTATCCTCATCAAGATTCCAGAAAGAGTAATCATTTTCTCCTTTTTCTTTCTTTAACATCTCTATTGATGTAATAGCACCCGGCTGATTGCCGCCAGCTCCATTGATAAGAATATCACAGCTTCCAAGCTCACTCTTAATTATTTCATAAGTTTTATTAAGTTCTTCCTTATCAATTACATTACAGCTATACCCCTTAACAACAATGTCTTTGCTGTATTCTGTCTTAGCATTGTTAATAAGCTCATCTGTGACATTATTAAGCTTATCCTTATTACGTCCGATTATTGCAACCTTCGCACCGCTTACAGCAAGTCCATACGCCATTGCTGAACATAGTGTTCCACTTCCCCCTGTTACAATTGCAGTCTTGCCTGTCAAATCTACTTTAAATGGAATTTTCATAGTTTTATTACCTCCTACTAATAATCAGATTATTATGCTTTAAGGGATATGCTCAAAAATACGTTTATGCCTGCATAATAAGACATTTTAATTAATGCCCCGCCCCAATTATTATATTGAAAGTGTGTAGTCTTTCAACCTCCTGCGGCATAACTTATATTCTGGGCAGTACTTTTCAACTTCACACCAGAATGATTGCGAATGATTCATATATTTTCTATGCGAAAGCTCATGCACCACTACATAATCCAACAATTCTTCCGGCATATAATACAAATTGTAATTAAAATTAACATTTCCCTTGGAACTACAGCTTCCCCAGCGTGTCTTCTGATTACGTATTGTAACCCTTCCAACAGTCACATTCATAATCTTACTGTAATATTCTACTTTTCTTATAAATGTGCCCCTTATTACGGCACGTTCCTTAGGTGTTAACATATCAAAAGCCTTTGCATTGGTAGGAATTTTTTCTTCTTTTCTTTCCTTCATCAACTGCTGTTTACTCTCAATCCAAGACATATGCTTATCAATAAATATATCAAGCTCTTTCTTCGTCATCCTGTTAGGTGCTCTTAATATAACACTTCCATCTGTATGGACTTCTATTGAAACTGTTCTGCGTCTTGATTTTATAATCTGTATATCCATATTTTCCATCAAAACAGGTTCCCTTCAATCATTTTCTTCTGTTTTTGCTGTAATAAGAAGCTCCCATCTATTTTACTGTGGATAATGAAGTCTTTCTGGTACTGGGTTATCGAGAACTTCTTCCTTATACTTCTTCATATATATCTTTGCAAGTGTGAGGTTATTATCAAGGTAATTACCGCAGTCCCTTGGTGAATATCCTGGTATCTCACCCTCATAATCCAGTACGAAATCAGCAGCTTCCCTTAACACATCAATTATATCCTCTGACTCAAGGTCACCGGCAAATATTACATAAAATCCTGTACGGCAACCCATTGGTCCAAAATATATAGTCTTGTCTGCCCATACCTTATGGTTCCTTAAAAATGTTGCTACAAGGTGTTCTATTGTATGAATACCTGCTGTATCCATAGGTGCTTCTACATTAGGTCTTGTAAATCTTAAATCAAATGTTGTAAGAACTACATCTCCCTGATAATCTTTTCTTGATACATATGCTCCTGTAAGTAAATCCAAGTGATTAACTGTAAAACTTGCTATCTTATTCATAATATTCCTTTCCTGTCTTTATGACTAACTTTAGTTTATTTTATTGAAACCATTCTACGGTTTTCATCTGTTGCTGTTATTTTTAAACATTTTATGCCTGCAATAAATTTGCTGAGTGTAGAATAACCATACTCCTTAACCTTAAAATTAGGATAATTCATATGGATTTTCTGTCCTAATGCTCCAAGTTCCACTGCATTTTCTGAACTCTTTACATAATTCACTGCATACTCCATAACCTGCTCTTTCATATTCTTGTCTTCCTTAAGTCTGACAAGAACCGTGTTATTGAACTTCTTTAATTCAAGACTTTCCATTTCCTCAAGAAATGTAGACAATGAACTGTAACCGTAATTTCTTACATCGAAATCAGAATATTTCTTCTGTAAACGGCTTCCAAGCTCACCAAGCCCTGTCTGCCTGCCTTTATTGTCGTTCTCCTGAATAATCTCAATAATTGCATTTTCTATCTTAGACTGCTTAATAATATTGCTTCTTTCTGTCTTCTTAACCGGCTTACTATCTGGCTCATCTTCGTGTGCCTGTTCACGAAGAAGCTCAAGGTCTGTAAATACCGAACAAGCGGCCCTGAATGAACGTGGTGTCTTGCTCTCACCCATACCGATAACGTCCATTCCCGACTCTCTAAGCCTGCTTGCAAGCCTTGTAAAATCGCCATCAGAAGATACGATACAGAAGCCGTCAACATTATTCGTATAAAGAATATCCATAGCATCAATTATAAGCGTTGAGTCTGTTGCATTCTTGCCTACTGTATTACAAAACTGCTGTATAGGTGTTATGGAGTTCTCCATAAGCTCTTTCTTCCATTTGCTTGCCTGTGTACTTGTCCAGTCGCCATATATTCTTTTATAAGTTATTACGCCATACTTTGTCATTTCATCAAGAATGTCCGAAATATATTTTGATGAAATATTATCTGAGTCGATAAGTACAGCGTATCTCTTATCATCCATTCACTCACTTCCTTCCAGGCATATCTTTCTAATAAATATATCGAAATATCTGCCACTATTAATTACATTTTCTATAAAACTACATCTGATGTCTTACAATCTTGTATTCATCATTGCTCTGATAATATGGACATTCTTTATACTCAGATGTAAGAAGCCTTGCATAATCATCCTCGTCCATATCTACATCACACACGAACTGCTCCGTTTCTTCATCATATACCATATTATTGCAATAATCACAATTATAATGAGCTACCGCCATTGTTACCTCTTTCCTGTCTGTTCAATACTTCATTCATACTTCCAAGCCTGTAACCATCCAAATCAAGGGATACATACTTAAATCCAAGTGCGTGAAGCTTCTCTGATACTTTATCCTTTATTCCGTTTTCAATAAACTTCTGTATATCTGCTGGTCTTAATTCAATTCTTGCAATTCCATCCTGTAATCTTACCCTGAACTGCTCAAATCCCAGACTTCTTATATAACATTCTGCACTATAAATCATATCAAGCTTGTCTTTATTAATAACCTCACCATACGCAAATCTTGAAGCAAGGCACGCACACGATGGTTTATTCCACGTCTTTAAGCCTAACATACAAGATAATTCCCTGATTTCAGCCTTGGTAAGACCTGCCTCTTTTAAAGGACTTCTTACTCCTAGTTCCTTTATGGCTCTAATACCAGGTCTGTAATCACCGTCATCATCAACATTTGTTCCCTCTGCAATTACACTAATGCCTCTCTCACCTACAAGATTCTGCACATTAGTAAATATCGCTTTCTTACAAATGTAACATCTGTCTGGTGGATTATCCTCAAAGCCCGGAATCGATAATACATCTGCCTTATATATAAGATGTTCTATATTCTCTACCTTACAGAAATCATCAGCTTCTTTAAGTTCATCATCTGTAACAAGAATTGAACTTATCGTAACTGCAACAGCATTTTCTCCTAATACATCTTTTGCAACTTTGGTTAAAAATGTCGAGTCAACCCCGCCAGAAAATGCGATTGCTATTTTACCACAGTCCTTAATAATTGACTTTAACTTTTCATATTTGGCTAAAGTGTTCTCACTTATATCATCTTTATTGATGTCCGATTTATTCAATGGCATTGTTTGAGTACTACCTGTTTTACCTAATTCAATTGTTTCATCAGTGTGATATTCACTTAACTGTCCGCTTGAGTTTATGTCTGATTTATTCAATTCTTTAGATATATTCTCTGAATTATCAACCTCTGCGTTACCAGCATACTTATCATCTGTTATATCATATTCATCTAAAAAGCTGTGTCGCTGCCCCTTCTTCTTGTAAGCAATTACCGTATCAATATTAACATTTTCTACACTTCTGAATATGTTCTTTTCTATATACGGACTTACCTTGGTCAGATCTTTTATAAGCTGCTTAATCTCTGCCCTCTTAGAACCTTTTCCTGTACCACCACAGGAAGCACATCCCTCTGTAAATCGACAGGCACACTGTATGAACTCAAGATTATTATATTCTTTCCAGTGAATAATATCAGCTTCTCTTATAAGATACATAGGTCTTATAAGCTCCATTCCCTCAAAATTCGTACTATGAAGCTTAGGCATCATTGTCTGAACCTGTGCACCATAAAGCATACCCATAAGAATTGTTTCTATCACATCATCATAATGATGTCCAAGAGCAATCTTATTACAACCAAGTTCCTTTGCCTTGCTGTAAAGATATCCTCTCCTCATTCTTGCACACAAATAACAAGGCGACTCTGTAATATCTACTACAGTATCAAATATCTCTGTCTTAAATACTGTAATTGGAATATCTAATATCTTTGCATTGTTAAGTATTACATTGTAGTTAAGGTCGTTATAACCCGGATTCATAACTAAGAATACAAGTTCAAAATTATTCTTTCCGTGACGTTTCAACTCCTGAAAAAGCTTCGCCATAAGCATTGAATCTTTACCGCCTGATATGCAGACAGCTATCTTATCGCCGTCCTGAATAAGATCATATTCATTAAGAGCCTGTGTGAACTTTCTCCATATTGGCTTGCGGAACTTCTTTACTATGCTCCGCTCAATCTCTTTAACATTTTCTTCTGAAGTATTATTGCCGCTTTCTTTATCCTGCTCAAGATATTTATTAAACTTCCATCTTAGATATGCGACAAATCCACCATCAAGGCTGTAAGCTTCATAGCCCATCTCATCAAGTATATCTTCTATTTCTTCACTTTTCTGTCCAGTGTAGCAAAGAATATATATTGGTGTATCCTTTGAATACTTTGCCTCAAATTCTTCCTTATTATCTTCAAGAACTTTTATCATATCTTCCCAGTAATAATGTATGGAAGCTTCTATGGTCTCTTTCTCATACTCCTCTAATGCTCTTACATCAAAAAGGATTTTATCTCTATTGTCATCATAATATTGCTGTACTGTTCTCATATTTTTTCTTTCTACTTACTCTGATTATTATTACACATAAATTTACATTATAACAAATGAAATTGTAACCACCACACATTGATTATCATCTGTTTATTATAAAATAAATGTACAATGCACAATATATTTTATCATACTCTGTAAAGCTGCAACAATATTATTTTGTGTGATATTTTATTGTGCCTTTTATATAATAGGAAATTCTATTAGAAGCTCCTTTACATAAAAAATGTACCCGCAAATGCTTAACATTGTTTGTGTCTTGCATTTACAGGTACTCCTTTTTCTATATTATATTCTTTATCGCCTTGACCATTCTTAATATTCTGTCACGCTGGTTATCATCCAACTCCATCCATACGTTCTGCATAACGTAATATCTTCTGTCATACATATTAAGATACATTGATGGTCTGCATTTGTACAAATTATACATCTGAACAAGAGTATCTGCATCAGGATACATAATCTCTTTTTCGTATTTTCTGTACTTCTTTCTTGTCAGTCCCAGCTTTTCAGACATAACCTCCTGTGAATAATGCGTTTCGTGCCTTACATATTCAAGCATTGAAAAATCATCCCACTGCTTCAACATAAAATCAAACATTCTATCATTCTGCGTATCATTGTCTTTATTCTTAGTGTCATTAACACGATAATATTTTATACATTCAGCAACCATACGCATAGTCATATCTTTAAGTTCTTCACTTTCACAGTCACTTATAAGCTCGTCCAAATCTTTAGTATCAATATCGTCTCTCTTTCCCGAAACCAGCTCATCAATGTCCATTCCAATTTCCTGCAATTTTTTTAAATTATCATACGAAATCATTATCAGTCCATTTTCTCTTTTAGAATAGTCATTCTGCGATATTCCCAGCTCTTTTCCGATATCTGCCTGATTATAGCCAAGTCTTTTTCTATATACTCTCATTCTATTGCAAAAATCTTCGTAACGGGTATTGTTCATTTACCTTAACCTCTTAGCTATGCTATTACTAAAGATTTTATGATAGTTACGATTGACCCAAATAGGTCTATTTTGGAATATGAGCTTATATTCTGTAAATATTATGGCTAATTGTTTAAAATATATACCCCAGTAATTAAATTTGTTTAATTTCATAATCAAATAAACTTATAATATTCTATATTTTTGACAATAAATCATATGGCAATTTTTTTATTTTTCTTTGAATTTGCGATTAATATATAATGTAAATATACCGACAATATAGTATAATATAAAAAATATAAAAACCTTAATTGGAGGATTTAATTATGAGGATTCAGGATTTTTGTGATATGGTCAAATTTGAAGAGATTATGTCTAACTGGGCAAAGAGTACCGGGCTGGCAACTGTTGCTGTAGGTGCAGACGGCAAGTACATAAGCGAATGTTATAATTTCACTGAATTCTGCATCGATCTTACCAGAGAAAGTACTGAAGGCCGCAAGAGATGTGAGCAGTGTGACCGTGATGGTAATGGCGTTTATCCTTGTCATGCAGGATTAGTTGATTTCGGTATTCCTATTACTCTTGATGATGGAACTGTTCTTGGAAGTATTATCGGCGGACAGGTTCTTCCTGAGAACCCAGACGAAGAAAGGTTCAGGGCAACAGCACGTGAACTTGGAATTAATGAAGATAAGTACATCAAGGCTCTGCAAAAAGTAAACGTGCGTACTAAAGAGGAGATTGACGCTTCTGCCAATCTGCTGGGCGATGTTATCAATATGTTTGTCCGTGCAAGCTACACTGCCCGCCAGAACTCAACTATTCTAAATGAACTTACAACAGGAATTAGTGCCGCCGCAAGCCAGCTTGCTACAGCCAATGACAAGGTCAAATTAATAGACGGATTCAGCAAACGACAGAATATACTTGCACTTAATGCTTCCATTGAAGCTGCAAGAGCCGGTGATGCTGGAAAAGGCTTTGCTGTAGTTGCTGAAGAAGTACAGAAGCTTGCCAAAGGTATGGGCGAAGCCAGCAGTGCAATTACGAAAGCACTCAACACAGCCACTAAGACAATTACTGCACTTGATAGAACTAACAAACAGTAATAATTAATGGGCAAAATAATATGCCCTATTTCAATGATGTATTTAATTAAAAAGATTAAACAGCCGTCAACCATTTAATTTCAAAGGCTGGCGGCTGTTCTATCAACATATCTTGTCCTATAAGTCTATTAACAGTCTTTACTCTCTATCTCACCCGTAAATCCTGCATTTTCTATCATCTTAATAGTATCATCTATTCCCTGTCCATCTGCTGTTAAATAACCAGAAGCAAATATTGAATCTACAACTTTAAATAATGTTGGCTCAATTCCCTTAAAGTATACTTCACGTCCAGCCGCACATCTTATGTCTGACTTAGGAACTAATAATCTTGCAAGGCATAACACCTTAAGACAATACTGTGGTGTAAGTCCTGATATATCTCTGTCTGCAAGCCTTGTTCCTTTTATTGGAAGAAGAAAATTAATTGGCACTGACTCTGGATTGATTTCCTTTACGTCCATAAGCATATCTACAACATCTTCCCTGCTCTCGCCCATCCCGATAATACCGCCACAGCACATCTCAAAACCTATTCTTTTTAACATTCTTATATTATTAATTCTCTGGTCATATGTATGTGTTGTGCATATATTAGGGTAAAATCTACGGCTGCTGTTAAGGTTATGGTTAATTCTGTTAAGTCCAGCTTCCTTAAGCATTAAAGCCTGCTTTTCTGTAAGAAATCCAATAGAACAGCATATCTGGGTATCGTTCTTCTTCATCTTTCTTATACGTCCGGCTAAATCTTCTATCTCAGCATCTGTAAAGCTTATACCGCTAAGTCCAATACAATGTCTCGCAAGATGTTTATTATCTACAAGGTCATTATCTCCATACAACTTCTCGTCTGATACTCTTTTATATTTCTCTATCTGAGCCTGGGACTCACACGACTGGGCACAGTAAGCACAATTCTGTGAACAGTTACCACTTCTGACATTAGTAAGAAGCTGTATGCTTACTTTCTTTCCTTTATATTTAAGTCTTAACGCATACGCTGTTTCAATAAGCTTGTCAAGACATACATCATCACAATTAAGAATTGCAAGTGCCTCATCTTTGGTTAATTCGTGTGTTTCGTCCCAATTATCTAATAATTTCCCAACATTAATATTTTCTGTAACATTCTGCATAACGCCCATACTTTACTCCGTTCCTGCACACTAATTGAATTAATACTAACTCTGGTAAAATGAATAATTCTATCAATAAGCAGCCTTATCCTTTAACCCCCGTGCATACGCATAAGTATAGTTACTCAGCTTGTTAATGTCAACCCAATTATAGTTAATGTTGACATTTCCTTGTTGCAATTACACACTATAAGATTATAATTACACACTATTAAAATTAATATTTTAATAATACTACTATTAAAAATCATCACATTCTAATATAGAATATTATATACCACCATAAATATCATTACTTAATTAATCTACTCAGCCTAACATCTAAGAAATCTTCTGAAACACTTGCTCTTTCTTCTTGGTAGACAAATATGTAATTACATCTTTTCTTGTTATAATTCCTATAAATACACCTCTGTCGTCTACAACTGGAACAAAATTCTGATTAGATATTCTTTCAATCAATGCTTCCATCGATGTATCCACATTAACACTTGGATAATTACGTCTGAAATAAAGCTCGTTAACTCTCTGCTTTTCTAATTCCTTTATATCAACTTCCATCGCGTTATTCTGTTTAATTCTGCATATATGCCAAAGGAAATCACCTTCCGTGATTGTCCCAACATAATGCTCCTTCTCATCAAGAACAGGAATTGCAGAATAGCCATAATAATTCATCTTCTGTAATCCCTGTCTTATTGTGTCATCATTGTAAATATATGCTACCTTGCACTTTGGTTGTAAAAAAAACGATATATTCATACTTCTCTCCATTCTTACCCACTAAAAGTTGTTGTATAGTTATTAACACATCTTGTTATTATATTGTAGCATATAAGAATAGTTTCACATATGTATTTTGTACATTTTTCATATATTTTTCATTATTTGGTATATCTATTCTTCCCTGCAGCTTATGCTGTACATTCCAGTCTGTTTTCCCATATCTCATTATATATAACATTCTGTTAATTCCTTTTCTTACATTCGTTATTTATTTCTATTGTGTTGTCAGCCGTCTGTATGCCCATTTAAAATTGTCTTTTCCTGCACCCTGTAAAAGACAAAGCTTCAACAAAAATCTAAAAATCCAAAAATATAAAAATATAAAACTTATTATAACACAAAATAAATAATAAAACAGAATTCTAAGATAGCTAACAAAACATCCGACCAGGTCCTATCAAGCGACCTGGCCGGATGTCTGTTTTATATAATATTAGGAAAAAAGTCTTGTTATTTTATACTAAATCAATCCCATAAGCTTTGGTACTCCAAGTGACAGCTCTGGAATAAATGTAATAAGCATAAGTAATATAATTAAACCAATAAAATAAGGTATAAGCTTAGGTGTTACTTTCTCGATTGATACATTTTCAATACCACAGCCTACGAATAATACAGAACCAACAGGTGGTGTAATATTACCAAGACACATATTGAATATAAGCATTACACCAAACTGGATATCTGTCATTCCAAAGCTCTGTGCGATAGGAAGGAAGATAGGTGTAAATATAAGTATAGCTGGTGTAATATCCATAAACATACCAACAACCAGAAGTATAATATTCATTAATAAGAATATTACAACCTTATTAGTTGAAATACTTAATAATCCGTTACTTATGGCTGCTGGTATTCCAGAATAAGCCATAACGAATGACATAGCTGATGATGCTGATATAAGGAAAAGAATTACTCCTGACACCTTAGCTGATTTCTTAAGTATTTCTACAAATGTCTTAAAATTCATGCTCTTGTATATGATAGAAAGTATGAGGCAATACAGAACTGCAATACCAGCACCTTCTGTTGCTGTAAATATACCTGATACAATACCACCAATAACAATTATTATAAGAAGTAATGATGGGATAGCATCAACAAATATCTTTAAAATACTTACTGACTTATCTCTTCCAACAGCCTTTATGCCTAACTTCTTTGCACCAATGAAGGCGACTATCATACATACAACACCCATCAATATTCCAGGTACATAGCCTGCCATAAACAATGTCGATATAGATACACCACCTGCAACTGTTGAATATACAATGAATGCCGATGTAGGTGGAATAAGAAGTCCTGTTGGTGCTGAGGCTATGTTAGCTGCTGCCGCATAAGCAGGATCATACTTCTGCTCTTTTTCAATAGGACTCATACATCCTCCTATTGCAGAAGCTGCTGCTACTGATGAACCAGATAATGCACCAAAGAGCATATTTGCAAGAATATTAGCCTGTGCAAGGTTTCCTGGAATCTTTCCTACGAATATCTGTGCAAAGTTAATAAGTCTCTTGGCTATACCACCATTATTCATAATATTACCTGCAAGGATGAATAATGGAACTGCTAAAAGCGAAAAGCTTTCAACACCCGAATTCATTTTCTGCATGGTTATGAATGTTATCTGATCCCATGACAGCGTTGACATGGCAGTTACAATTGACGAAGCAATAATACTTACTGAAATAGGAACCCCTAAAAACAGAAGTACACCGAATACAACAAATAATATTACTGTAGTTACTGCAATACTCATATTTACCTCCTATTCTACCTTAACACCGGTTAAGTCTTCATATATATTAATAATCTGTGCAACTACTATAAAGATACCTGAAACAGGGGATACCGCATATACAAGTGTTCTTGGAATACCAAGAAGTGCTGAATACTCTGCCCTTGCTGACATTGCCAGCTTAAATCCACCAATTACAAACACGAACACTGCAAGTAAAAGAATAAGTACATCTATAACCAGTAATAATATTTTTCGTTTATTACCTGTGAGCTTATCTTTAATAATAGTGAGTGACATATGATCTCTTGTAAAGAAAGCATATGCAGCACCTATAAAGGCTGTCCACATAAGTGAGTATTTAACAAGTTCTTCTGTAAATGCTGCTGGTTTGCCAAGCACATATCTTGTAAACACCTGCCATAATACTAACGAAGTCATAAACACAAGCAGAACAACACTTGCTGCTGATAATATCTTATTCATAACATTTTTAACTTTAACAAGTATATTAATCATAGTTACTCTCCTTTCCTTATCTCATCTATTCTATCAAGTAAAGCTGCAACACCTGTATACTTATTTCTATACTCGGTAACAAGACCTGCTGTTGCACTTCTGAATGCTTCCTTATCTACATCATAAATAAATTCAACACCCATATCCTTTGCCTGTGCTACTGCCTCATCTATTGCCTTATCCCACATAACCTTATGAGACTGTGTAGCATCCTTTGCACACTGCAGTATAATCTTCTGATCATCCGGCTCTATATTATTCCATACCTTTGAGCTCATAACCATAACATCAGGTATCATGGCATGCTCATCAACCGAATACACCTTACATATCTCACCATGCTTACCTGTTGTAAGCGCTGTTTCATTGTTCTCTGTTCCATCTATAATACCTGTTGAAAGGGATGTATATATGTCGCCATAGGACATTGCTACCGGTGTTCCACCAAGTGCTGTAAGCATATCCGTCTGTGACTTCATATCCTGGACACGTATCTTTATTCCTTTAAGATCCTCTGGCTTACGTATAGGCTTATCTTTTGTGTAGAATGAACGGGAGCCTGATGTAAAGTATGTTAAGGTTACGAATCCATCATCTTCTGATGACAGGAAGAAATCCTGCATTTTATCAGAATCCATTATTTTATAAAACTCATCAATATTACTAAATATATAAGGAAGACCAAATGTATTATAAGCATCATTATATGTTGCAAGACCTGGTGCTGATACTTTTGTCATAGCAATAACACCTGCCTGAAGCTGCTCAAGATTCTCTGTCTCTGAACCAAGCTGTCCATTAGGGAATATCTTGATTATTATTCTTCCGTTAGTCTTCTGCTTAACCTCTTCTGCGAACTGCAGCATAGCTATATGTACTGTATGGCTTTCTGACAAACCATGTGCCAGCGTTAATACCATAGGATTTTCTGCGGTAGCTTCCTTACTGTTTGATGCGCTATTTGTTCCACAGCCTGTCAGCCCAAATGAACATATAAGTGTAACTGTAAGCAAAACAGCAATATATTTTTTCATTTTTTTCAACATATTATACCTCATTTCTGTGCACTCATTTTTTATATGTCAGCTACTGGTCTTATGCACAATAACCTGAAGCTGTGAATTACACTATTTCTCCTGTTTCGTAACAGCCTGCTTTTGCCTGATGCTATTACATTCCAATCATATCAAAGACTTCAAATGATATAAGCACCTGATGGTTTTTCTTTGGATTAGGATACTTTACCTGCACTGATTTCTTAGTCTGGCTGTAATACCATCCAATGTCACTTTCCTCGTATTTTCTTCTATGAAGGAAATGTGGCACTTCCTTTCCATCAAGCTGTACATAGAATGGTGCTTTCTCCCTATGTATCACATCAAGTTCCATTGTTTCTGCTGTGTTCTCATAACTGCCTTCATATTCAAAATCGATATATGTCTTTGCACCAGCTTTAACACTAATATCAGTTTTTAAGTAGCTGCCATTCTTATAATCATTAGTTTTTCCATCATCATCATATATAGTGAATGAAGAATCTATATCAGGTGCCATTATTATATGAAGTGAATCAACCTTATCATTCATAAGATTGTTAAGCTCATTACCAGCCATCGGAATAATAGCTCCACTCTTTATAAACATTGGAATTGAACTTATATCCACAGGTACTTTTATAGTCTGGCCGCCTTCATATTCGTTTCTGGTATAATAATCATAAAAACGTATATTTTTATCTCCTGTATCAGGTAAATATACCTCTCTTATCTCTGCACCCTTTTCTACAACATTTGCTACAAGTAATGAATCGCCCCACATAAAATCCACGCCTTCATTATATGTATTACTATCGTTCTGAAATACCATAAACATTGGCTGCATAATAGGAAGCCCTGTCTTATGTGCCCTGTATTCAAGCGAATAAAGATAAGGAGACATAGAATATCTAAGTTTAATTGCAGTTCTAATATAATCCTTCATGCCACTATACATCCATGGCTCTGTAACTGTATTATCAGTATTTACTGAATGTATTGAAAATCTTGGCATGAACACACCATTCTGCACCCATCTTACAAAAAGCTCAGGCTCTGGTGACTCTCCATAGAATCCACCTACATCACAGCCGTGATTTGCAACGCCAGAAAGTCCCATGCCAAGTATAGTTGCTATGTTATACTTTAATGCATCCCAGCATGTAAGATTGTCGCCTGCCCACACCTGTGCATATCTTTGTATACCTGCGTGTCCTGAACGGCATACTGAAAATGGTCTTATATTCTCATTATATTCCGTTACTGCCTCATTAGAGAGCTGGCACATGATATTACTCATTACCGGCTTTAGCTCACCAATAGTACTTCCTTTACCTTCAAAATACACTCTTGCATCCTTATCAACCATAGAATCATATTCACAGTTATCATTCCATACTGATTCACAGCCATACTTTATAAGTCCCTCTTTCAGGTATTCTTTCCAGTATTCTCTTGTCTGCTCTTTGGTGAAATCTACAAATATTCCAGTTCCACCCCACCATGTACCTTTACCGGGTTCATCCTTTATGCTGTCATATACAAACATATCCTTTTTCTTCATATCCTCCAGATACGGATGAACCAGGAGCATTCCAGGTTTGACATTAGGTGAAACAACTATGCCCTTTTCCTTCATTTTTGCAAACCATTCTTCTGGATTCTTGAATCTTTTATGATTCCAGGTAAAGCTGCATCTTTTAATTCCCTGCTCTGTCTCTACTGCACAATATCCTGATGAAAGCTGGAAGCCGTCTACAGGAATTCCTTCTTCTCTGGTAGTATCTATAAATTCAAGTATCGCATCATCACAATCCTTAGGAAGCTCTGGATAATACATTGAAGAACCAAGATATCCAAGTGCTGCCTTTGGAAGAAGTATTGACTTGCCTGTAAGATCTGTATATCTGCTTATTACTTCTCCTATTGAAGGTCCTGCTATAAGAAAGAAATCTATATCTCCGGCATCTGATCTGAAGCTTGAGTAACGATGCCAATAATTTCTCTTTTCACGTCCCATATTAAAGTCACATTCTGCTGTTGTATGATAGAAATATCCAACTGCCTTGTGGGTTGAGCCTGAAAGCTTTATATAAAATGGGATATGCTTATACAATGAATCTGTTTCCTTAGGATTGTAGCCCATTGCATCACCAGGAGCCATATTCATATACTTTTCAGCCTTATTAATATCTCCCCCTTTCTCGCCAAAGCCATAAAAGTAATCATCTGACTCTATCTGGCTTGTATGTATCCGCCTTTTATTTGAATCCTCTCTATATGCAAGATCTGTAATATCTGCGTGTAATAATGTTCCATCTTTATCATATACACATATACGGAATGGATTCTTTTCAATTTCTATACGAAGCTTACTTCCGCAAATAACTGCCTTGTCAGTTCCATCCACAAGCTCTGAGTATGCCACTTCAACTCTTTTTCTATAGCCCTTTAAAAACTCATCTGTTCTTGAGTCCCATGCTGTCATAGCAAGACTATATGAAGCTTCATCCCAGTCTCCATCAAAGCCGGCTCTTATTCTGATTATTTCATCTGTGAGAAACCATATTCTTATTTCTACTGAATCTGTAATAACAGAATAATAGTTAGTGTTATAGGTTACATTTCCTGCCTTATAACATATTCTCATATTATTTTTTATCTCCTTTCAGTAATCTGATAATCTCTTGTTTATGTTTTGTTTATAATTAATTTATACAACTATTCAATAATTAAAACTATACAGATATTGACAGGATAAATTGGTTTTTTTACATTTCTTGCACTTTCAAATTTTTCGTTGTATACTACTTATAATATATTAAATATAACTATACAGTTGTGAAATGTATAAATATTGCTTTATATAAACAATTATTACACGGTTAATATATCTGGGAATATGTTAAGAGCAGCTTTAGAACAGCTCTTAATAAGCATAGAATTGGAGAAGATTATGAGATGCGCAAAGAAGCAGCGCAAGAACGGAGGATTATTATGATAGATGTAGCACAGAACCTTATGTCACTTGGTGAATCCATAGCTGCAGCACATACGGCCAGCGTCAACGATAATATGATACGTTCGCACTATCACGATTATTATGAATTGTATTTTTTAGATAATGGTGAAAGATATCACTATATAGACGATAAATTGTATAAAACCGAGGCTGGTGATTGTATTATATTCCAACCTCAGACTATGCATCGTTCCTACAGTGAACAAGGATGCACATTTTCAAGGATTGTACTTTATTTCAGACCGGACATAATTTCATCAGATGCCCTGAGGCAGAAGCTTGCAAACTCATACTGTGTATACAAGTCTGATACGGAATCATTAAAAATGTTAAGAAGGCTTATGTACTATTTTCTTGAAGCCCAGAACTCAGCCTCAGCATACAAGCAGGAACAGATGGAAGCACTTGTGAATCTTATAATTATTATAGTTCTTGAAATGAAAGAGAGCACCATTGGTATTGAAAGACATAATAGAACAACGCAGATTATTAACTATATCAACAACAACTATGAACACGACATATCACTTGATGTTCTTGCAGATATGTTTCATATAAGTACTTACTATCTTTGTCGTGAATTTAAGAAAAATACTAATCGTACTGTTGTTGACTATATAAAACACACACGCATAATGAACGCAGAACGTTTATTCAAGGAAACTGATAAAAATGTCACCGAGGTTGCAACGCTGACCGGATTTTCCAACCTCACACACTTCAACCGCGTTTTTAAAGAAATAGCCGGAGTAAATCCTTCGCAGTATAAGAAATTACATGCAAAGAATTAATTACTCCTGATTAAAAAGCCTGTCATATGACTGTTCGAAATCATCTAGTAATTTATTTATTTTTTCCCGGTCATATAAACCTTGTACCTTCCAAAACATAAGTATGCTGTTGAATTCCTCTTCCCTTTTATCTATAAATCCAATACACATTGGATACATTAGTTTTATATTTACAATTATTGCACTTCAATTCATCCACCCTTTGCTTCCTCCTCGTAAATAAATATTCCATCAAAAAGCCTGTAAAACATTATAACACAAAATTTTTGTCTTATACAAAAAGCTGGAACTCAGATTCTATAAATGAACCAGAATTCCAGCAATTTATTATTTTACTCCATTTTAAATTTTATCTGTAAACTTATTTTTCTTACCAAATACTATTACTCCTGCTCCTCCTATTACAAACATAAGAAGCCATGCTAATGTACGTTTGTCATCTCCCGTACCAGGAGTCTGTTCTTTTACTGCTTCTGCCTTAGCTTCTTTATCCGTATCGGTCGCAGGTGTTATATCGGCTGGTGATGTTGTATCTGCCGGTGGTGTTATATCTTCCGGTGGTGTTACATCTGCCGGTGGCGTTACATCTGCCGGTGGTGTTACATCTGCCGGTGGTGTTGTATCTTTAAGCTTTGCAATAACAGTCTGTGATTTTTCAATTTCAACAAGCCCATCCTGCCTGATGTAATATCTGTCACAAGCATTACAATACCAGTATTCAATATTTCCTTCATCTGTCATAGTAGCTTCCTTTGCCGCTACTAAATGCAAGTCTTCATGTATACTCATATTGTAAGTGCCATATTCTTCACCACATATTGTACACAACGCTTTTTTCACACAAGTTGCATTTCCTCCTGTATGTCCACACTGATAATTACAAACTTTGCACACACCATTTTCCCAATCATGTGCTTCACTTACTGATACTTCCTTATCACAGCAGTCATATTTTTTCTGATGTGTTTCTGCTGTCTGTTCCCACACTACCTTGCCGCTGTGATTTGCCAGATTTTTTTCTGTATATTCCTTGCCGCAGTTTTCGCAGACAGCACCCTTTGTACAGTTTGCTTCTCCTCCGCTGTGCACGCATACATAACCACATACTTCACAAGTACCGTCTTTCCAATTATGATTTCCTTTTTCTACCGTTACTTTGCCACAGCAATCATATTTCTTTTCATGCTCTGTCGCTGTCTGTGTCCATTCTTCTGTTCCAGTATGATTATCTGCATTTATTTCTCCATACTCAATATGACAAATATCACAAACTGCCTTCTGCGTACAAGTTGCGCTTCCACCTTTATGGATACAGTCATATCCGCAGACACTACAATGACCGTCTACCCAAATATGTTCTTCTTCATTAGTAATATCGGCACCGCAGCAATCATATTTTTTCTGATGTGTTTCTGCTGTCTGTTCCCATACTTCATTGCCGTTATGATTTGCAGGGTTTAATGTGCCGTATTCTGCATTACATTCTGTGCAGACAGCTCTCTTTTTACATGTTGCCTCTCCTCCCGCACAGTTTTCTGTTTCTACTTTTGTACATCCTACAGTTATACATTTGCGGGTATGCGTACCATTACCGTTTGACTTCCACTCATCATATATATGTTCTGCCTCTGCTGCTGTAACAACCTCACCACATTCACATATTACAGGCGTTGTACAATCGCCATCATCTGTACCGCTATGTTTTGTTTTTTTTGTTGTTACCGTACAGCCGTCATTCTCGCACACCTTCCAATGACTAGTATCGTCTTTTGTCCAGTTGGCACTAAACCTATGACTTGTCTGTGCCGGAAATGTTTGCTGGCAGACAGAGCAGGTCGATTCCTTCGTGCAGTCACTGTTATTTATTGTGTGGTCTGCATTTACTGTAATAGACAGATAAATGCTATATCCTTCACTATCTGTCAATGCTATTGTCTGTGTGCCATCTGCCGCAGACACAGTATAAGCACCATCCGCATCAGGTGTAAGTATTTTATTTCCTGCCATTACCTGTGTATAATCAGAAGAATTTACTTTAAACTTTGCGTTCTTACAGTACACTCCATTATTTTTAATTCCGTATACTACTGTATCTGGATCTATCGCTTCATAATAATATGTAACTGTCTGTGTATCTGATGTATACACACCCCTTTTATTGCCTATTTGACTTAAAAAAGCATATCCTGATGGAATCTTAATATTATCAGGCACCACATAATTCGTTCCATGTGTACCCTGAAGTGTAATCGATTCACGTAACTTCTGCCCACTATCTTTTATAACATAATTAACAATTACTTTTCCTTTGTCTGAGGTTACAGCCACAGCCTCAAAGCTTTCCCTGTCTACAAGAATCATTGTAGTATATGCAGGAACATTTACAACTGAGCCAGACACTTCACCAAGCGATGTAACTCCTGCACTTTCGCCGTTAGCAATAACAACCCAGTCTGCGGCAGCTCTTGTCTGAACCGGAATTGTGATTTCTTTTGCCACATCTGAATCATTATTTAATACTGCCATAGTGTCCCATTCATCAGCTTTGGTACCTGTAAGCACATAAGCTTCCGAATCTGTTATTTCCTGACTATCCGCAAGCGGTGAAAATGCTTTTCGTATCTGCATAAGTCCTCTGTAATATGAGACTACATCTGCGTAATCTGCAGAATCCTTCCATTCAAGGCAACTGCTGCCTGTTTCTTTAACGCTGTTACACATTTCCTCTCCGCCATCCATAAACAATGTTCCCGGCGTGGCATATTTCATTGCTGCTTTCTGCTTATAGATTTTTACGGCTTTTTCATTTCTATCGCCATAAGTACCACCTGTTGTACCAATAATTTCATCATAAACTGAAGTCTTATTCTGCCTTTCTTCTTTGGTATAATTATCTCCCCAGATAACCAGATTTTCATCTTCCTCTGCCAATGATTTCTTTATATCATCCAGCCATTTATTTACTTGAGATGTACCTCTGTATTTCATATTTACACAGTCAATCAAATCCAGCGAAAATCCATCCACATGATATTCCTCTGCCCAATATTTCATGGAATTAACCATATAAATACGGTACATCTTGCGCTCTGTGGCAAACTCATTGTCATATCCTGTATTTGTTGTATATCTGCCTCCGGAATTATTTATTCTGTAAAAAAAGCCCGGAACTGACTTTTCAAGAGAATTTTCCTCTGAAGCATGCGTATAAGGCATCTCCATCACAACAGAAAATCCTGCACTATGGAGTGCCTGAATCATCTCTTTACATTCTTTTATTACAGTCTTGCAGTCCGACGGATTGGAAGCATAACTTGTCTCAGGTGCATTATAATTTAAAATCTCATATTCACTGTCAGCCTCATAATCCGCAAACGGTGCAAGCTGTACTGTCGTAACACCGAGCTCCTTCAAATAATCGATACCTGATACAAGCTCTCCCGCACTATTTACTTTTGCACCCTTTTGCGTAAATGCACTATACTTTCCACCAGCCGTCATACCCGATTCAGCATCTGATGAAAAATCCTTGACACTTATCCTGTAAACAGTATTGGCTTTTGTTGAATCAACATATACGTGCCTGTCGTTATCCCAACCTTCAGGTGATATTGTAGAAGTGTCTGTAATATATGAATACTTTCCATCTTCACTGACAGCAACCGAATATGGATCCTGAATATTATATGTTTGTGTTTGATTGCTGTCCTTATTATAAGCAGCTGTTGTGGTAATCGTATAATCATAATATAAGTCACCCCAATCACCTAAAAGCGTTATAGTCCATATACCATTCCATTCTTTACTGCTAGACACCTTCTCTAATGTATAAGATCCTATCTTACAGGCATTACTAGCATTACCTGCACCTGCTTCATAAATATTAACTTTTACACCTGTTGCCGCAGGGGCCCATATATTAAATTCTGTTGCATCCTTTGTATATGTCACTCCAAGCTGACTACCCTTACGCGTATCCCCCCAGTTATCAACATATGTTCCATCATAGGCATATTCTTCATCCATAACTGCTGCCGCCTGGCTATATGAGCTCTCAGCAATCGTAGGTATCATTTTGCTGTTATCTGCTGAAAAACCAGTCACAGCACTGCTTGAAAATACCATTCCGATAGATAATACTACCGCAGCAAGCTTTTTTAAGTTTGAATACCTCATAAACTCTTCCTCCTTTTATCGCACTTCTTGTATTTTTGACAACATTTTTACAATATTTTTAACATTATAAAACACTATAATAATTGATTCGTAAAACAATTTGTAAAACGATTCGTAAAACGATTATAAAAATACGTTGTATCTTACTTACATCATATTATACAATAAAAGGCATTTTAAAAAATGCCATCTGCGTGAAATGACATTTTTTCGACACGAACGATATAGAATTATAACTTTCTTTTGATTAGATATATTAGACAAAGATTCAAGACAAAACATACTAAGCTCATTACAACAGGTAAATTCACCAGCGGTAAGGAGGTTGGACGTGCCTCCCTTTATAAAAATTATCAAACAAAAGAAGACGTTCTGCGTCAGTGGGCAGAACGTCTTAATAACGAACTTAATGATATCCGAATAAATGATGATCCTTCCTTATCGGTTCTTTATGATATATGACATAAAACGCAATCACACAGATAAAAACTGATAACAACGAACCGGCTGCTGTTGCAAGTCCCCTCGGAAACAATGTTGTCTTAAATAGCCTTGATGTCAGATAAACTCCCGGAATACGAACCAGTACAATTGCCAGAATGTTATGTAAGAATGACAATCCGGATTTTCCACAAGCACAGAAATAACCGCTGAAGCTAAAATGAATACCTGCAAAAATGCAGTCAAAAATATAGCCTCGCAAATACTGACTGCCAAGCCTTATCACATCTGCTCCAGCTGATGTATTTCCATCGGTAAATAAAGCTACGATTGATCCGGCGGTAAATTGAATTGTAATAGTTGCCAATATTCCGAATCCAACTGCAATCAACACAGCATACCTCAGTGTTGCAATTGCTCTTTCTGGTTTATTTGCTCCGATATTCTGTGCCCCAAGAGCTGAAACAGTTGATAACATAGAAGACGGAACCAGAAACAGAAAGCTTATAATTTTCTCTACAATGCCAACGGCAGCTGCATCGTTTAATCCTCTCTGGTTTGCAATAATCGTTATCACAATAAAAGCAACCTGAATCAGGCCATCCTGCACAGCAATTGGAATACCGATATATAATATTTTCCCCATTACCTCACGATAAGGTTTGAAATCTTTCTTACTTAGCACAACACTTTTTCTTTTTATAATAACAATCACTGATACCAACACACTGATTGCCTGTGAAATAGTCGTTCCAAGTGCAGCACCCGCAGGACCAAGTTTAAATGTTCCCATAAAAAGATAATCCAATACAATATTTGCAATACATGCTACGGCTATAAAATACATCGGACTTTTACTGTCTCCCATACCTCTGAAAATGGCGCTGATGATGTTATACGCCGTGATAAATGGAATACCAATAAAACAGATTGTCAGATATGTGACCGTACCATTTACAGCCTCCGCAGGGGTAGACATTACTGATACAATAGGGTGTACCAGCATAAGCAGCAATGCCATTCCAACGATAGCAACTCCCATAAATAAAACTATGGTATTACCAACTGCCTTAGATGCCTGTTTCTTATTATCAGCTCCAATTGCCTGTGCAATACTTACTGTTGTTCCCATCGCAAGACCTACAATCATAACAGTAATCATATGCATGATTTGCGAACCGACAGATACCGCAGTTGTGCTTGCTACACCATCATATTGCCCAATAATAAACAAATCTGCCATTCCATAGAGTGTCTGCAAAAAATAGGAAAGCAGATATGGAAGGGAAAACAAAATTACATTTTTGAATACACTTCCAGTTGTAAGATTTTTTTCCATAGCATTTTCCTCTTTCTTATCTGATATGAGCATATCATAAACTCTATATCGGTTGTAGAGTCAATAAACATTTGCAAATTTTATAATTTAATTCTGTATGCAAAGTAGATTGCGATAGTTGTACGCATTATTTCCACAACAATGCTGATTTTCTGTATTTTTCTAGCATTACCTATTGTCCTCCTTTTTTTACAGATATATCACATCATATAATTATCACTTCTGGTTATTTACTGCATTCCATAATTATCTTCTCACACCTGGCATATCCAAGCTGTGAACTGTTCAGGCACAACGTATAATTACTGGCTTTCCCCCATTTCTGCTCCGTGTAAAAGTTATAATTTGTCATACGTCTTTTATCTGTGTCTGCCATCATTTTGACAGCTTCCTTCTCTTCAACATTATATAAGCCCATGATGCGCTGTGTTTTTTCCGGCATATCCCCATGTCTGTATATAGACGGGATTTTTTGGATCATCCTCAATCTTTTCTCTAATATTTCTAATATGGCTCATAACAATGTTGTAATCACCGACATAGGGTTCTTTCCACACAATGTCATATATCTGTTCCTTACTAAATACTCTGCCTGGATTTCTTGCTAATAAATGCAGAATTTGAAATTCTACACATGTAGCCTTAACTTCTTTATTTTCTCGATATATCATTCGTTTTGAAACATCTATTTCCATTCCTTCAAAAACTAATTTTGTGCAAAAATTCTCTTTTAACATCTGCATTTTATTTTCAAAACCATCCAAAACTGACATAACTGCATTTAATAGTTCGTCCTCATTTTCCTCAAGGGAAAGTAATAATAATTTAGCTATAATCTTCCCTCCTTAGTTTGTTATTCATAAACTTCCGCCTAAAACATTATTCATCGGAGCAATTACAAGTAATTTAATGTCCTGAATCGGTATATCCAAGCGTATCTATATATTCTTCTAAGCAAATTCCTTGAGAATATATTTTCGATGCAGCTTCTTTCCCGACATATCTGTAATGCCAAGGTTCATTTATAACACCTGTTATATCTGTCTTATTTGAGGGATAACGCTTTATAAACCCATATGTATGAGCATTTTCCGCAAGCCAATTATAAACATCATCACTTGAACTTTTTGTAGTATCTGCATTTATATCGACTGCAATGCCAAGCTGATGTTCACTTGTTCCGGGAATCGCCACCCATTGCTCTGCAAGTTTTTTTGCTTCTGACTTTGATTTTCCCTCATTTTCATATGCTTCTATTTTTTCGTCCATTAGTTGTTGCTGTTCTTCCTGTGTCCTATATCCCTCTCTGACAAATAAACCATACCCTTGCGCCCTTGCGTCATTAAACATTTCCTGCAATTCTGGATAAATTCTGGAATCTACTTTTTTCCCATTTGATAATTCTGTAAGTTCTACTTGATAATCATCAGGAATATAACTATCGCGATTTACAAGAATCAGATTCCAACCATTATCTTCACTGGCGACATGATGTGTTATATTATCAAGAGAGAGTAATGTAAAATCTGAATTAAGTACCTTGCCTGCCATCATACATAAGATGATTAAAAATAACAGGCTAAATAATATTTTTACTTTATGGCTTTTTCGTCTTGTATATCGCTTCATTTATTTTATCTCCGTTTTTTTGTAAACCTTATACAGTACAGGTAGAAGAATCAAACATATCACGGCATATACAGGAACAATAACCGTTGCAATTGTTGTTACTTTACCTCCCAATGTTACAAGTCCAGCTTCTTTAATATCCAAATAAATTTCTAATAACTGGTCAGGGAAGAAAGAGCATAATCCCGGTAAAGTAATAATTCTGCTTAAAAACGGAAATGCACATAACACAATAAACGGTACAATAATCGCGGTTGGAGTAGAGCGTGTAAGCGCTGATACCAACATTGCAAGTGTAGAAGCAAATATCGTTCCTATATATCCACCCAAAACAATAAAAAGATATGCCTGTAAAAAAGTAATATTATAAACACTTCTCCACAAATCTAATTGGATAGGGCAATTTGCACCGTCTACACCTAATACGAAAAGTACAATAAACGTATATAGAAGTACAAAAATCACATAAAATCCCGTAGTAATACAAAAACCTGCTCCTACCTTTGCGGAAATTCCTCTACTTCTTCCAAATCTGGTAGAGAAGAAAATAGAATCTGCTTTTGCCTGAAATTCGTCAGAAAATATTCCAGATACAAAAAATCCTATCACTAAAGCCAAAATCAGTATAAAGGTTGATATATTTTGCAGTAACGCAGCCCAACCGTCCATATATTCATAGTAAAAGGGTGTTTCTAAATCTTCATACTTCTGAATCATAAAATCTTTTTCTTCTTGTGTAAATGTTTCCTCTCCAGAATCAAACCATTCTTTTAAAGCAGAAATTCTTCTTTCATAGATAGCTCCAACTTCATCATCAGAAACATTATCAGCCGCATAATAATTATAATCCCTGTATTCACTGAATGCCTGACTGATTACATCAATAATGCTTACAATTCCCTGCTTTTTTGCGTATGCCTTATTTTGTTCCGTAATATCGTCAGACAATGCTTCTTTAGAATTGTTAATTGTCCTGTTTTCTTCAAGAGCCTTACTTAAAGTATCTTCCGTCAGGTAACCTTTCCATTCATTTTTCGCTTCTCTTAAATCTCTTGCAGCTGAAATTCCAACAAAATGATTTCCTTTTTCATCAACATATTCCACCTTGTTAATCGTTAAAACACTGGTTATCACAAGTATTACAAATAATACAATAACAGCCATTCTATTTTTTGATTTAGAAAACACTTTTTTTATTTCATAACGCAGCATTTTCATCACCTGCTTTCTCTCCAAAATAATATAAAAATACATCTTCCAATGACGCTTCTACACGCATTGCATTCTCAACCGGTTTTTCGTGAGAAATTATTCGCAGCATAACCTGATTCGTTTCTGATTTCATATTAGAAATTTTATATTTTTCCATAAAATTCGGAACCATATTTTTAGGTACAAGACATTCCCATACTGTCTCCGACATAGAATTTATCAATTCGTCAATGCTTCCTTTGTGCAGAATTTTTCCGTCTTTCATCAACCAGATTTCATTTGCAATATACTCGATGTCTGAAACGATATGTGTAGATAATAACACCAGTCTGTCTTCTGAAAGTTCACTGATCAAATTGCGAAATCTGATTCTTTCATTTGGATCAAGTCCTGCTGTTGGTTCATCAAGTATTAAAATCTTAGGATTATTCAACATAGCCTGTGCAATTCCAGCTCTACGCTTCATACCTCCGGATAATTTTTTCATTTTTTTATGAGTTGCTTTTGAAAGACCAACCTTAGCGATCAATTCTTTCACTCGCTTTTTTGCAACAATAGGACGTATTCCTTTTAGTGCTGCAATATAAAGTAAATAATCCTCTACCGTAAATTCAGGATAAAAGCCAAAATCCTGCGGTAAATACCCCAATAACTTGCGATATTCACTGTCCATACTGAAAATATCTTTTCCATTACAGCATATCGTTCCGCTTGTTGGCTTTAAAAGGGTACACAACATTCTCATTAAAGTTGTTTTTCCTGCTCCATTTACACCTAAAAGACCATATACACCATTCGTCATAGTGAGATTTATATGATTAACTGCTGTAAAATCTCCAAACTCTTTCGTTAAACCATCAAGTTCTAATTTCATAAAATGACACCTCCAAATATTGATTACAATTCTTTAAAATACGGTATATAGCAAAACCAAGAAAAATCATTGCTAAACCAAACAGCATTAACCATATAGGAACTGTAACCATAACATATATGTTTTCATTTAAAACAATGAAAAGCCATAATGCACTCCATATAACACACAGAACAATCGCAACCGTTTCACTAAAAGAGCGCTTGCTGCACAAAATTCCGAAACAGATACAGGCAGTTACGCAAAGCGGAAAAAGAAATTGAACAACTAATTCTGATAATTCATAATGCAGACCTGCTGACGCGGCTCCTAAAAACAAAGTGATGAAAAAAATATCTGTAACACCAAATAACAGCATACGTGCTGCATATACTTGTTTTAGTGAATAATAAGAGACTGCTTCTATCTCCATACATTCGCATGACCTGTTTTTCCACAGTTCCGGAATAATAAGGATTACAAATAGTGCCGCAACTACGCCCATACTTCTTTTTATATACATTTCATCATGGATAGAATTTAAAGCAATCCATAATGCCACTAAAATTATAAATTGAAGAACCCACCATCTTTTTTGTATGACACGAAGCTGTATCCACAAAAAATCATGATAAGAAAGCATTCGTTCCTGTTCTGCCATAAAAAAAGCATTTTTTGATTTACAGATTGTTTCCTGTATTTTTTCTTCGCTTGCTTCAATCTTTTCTTTCTGATTCATGTAATTCCTCCTTTCCGAGAAGTTCTTTCAACTGTTTCCTTGCTTTTTGCAAACGATACTTTACCAGTGGAAGCCCGATTTGCAATTTACCCGAAATTTCTGTCAGTTTTAGCTCTTGAAAATAATAAAGCGTAAGCACTTCTCTTGATTCGTCTGGAAGTTGTCCTAAAACCTGTTCTATCAAAACTCTATTCAAAATCTGTTCCGTTTGATTTTCTTCTGCCTGATTTCCTTCCAGAGACTCATTTTCTTCCAACAGTATTTCTTTTGTTTTTTTCAAATAATCTTTGCAAAGATTACCTGCTATCGTATATAAGTAATTCAATGTTTTTCCTTTATAATGATAGTCGGGCAATCTTGTAAAAAAACGTATAAATGTTTCCTGCGTTAAATCTTCCGCATACGTTTTATCGAAACAATGATGATGACAGTAGCTTAAAATTTCTTGATAATACTTGTGGACAAATAAATCAAAAGCATTATCATCACCTTGCTTCATTTTCCTGATTAGTAGAAAATCATTATACACAAAATCCCCCTTTCTCATTTTTAGAAGTTCAAAATATTTATCACATTCTATAATGTATAACGATTGAGAACCATAAAAAGATAGTCAAAACCAAGTTTTTTATTTTCGAATTATGTGAACAATCTCAAACATATTTCATTATTATAACTATCTGAGCCAATAGCCTCAACTATAATAGCAAGCACAGCCTGTGTCATGACACATGCGAAATTCCCCACACTTTCCTATCGCCTATGTAGTTGAATTTCCATAGGGAAGTATCCCTAACCCTCTCTTGATTTTTCTTCGGTTCTTCGGTCTTCCATCGAAATATATTGACCTTTCCTGCCGTTTTTGCTACAATTTGCTATGGGTAATTACACCCAAAATTGAATAAAACATGAAACAGACTGTTGTAAAAATCGAACATTTTACAGCAGTTTTTTTGTACCCAAATTTATAAAGGACGCGACTCAATGGCAAACAGAAACCGCACCAATCCGGTGCAATTTTATCTCAGTAATGATGAGCAATACATTCTCAATACCAAGTTCAAAGCATCCGGCATGAAAAGCATGTCAGCTTTCTTACGCAAACTAGTTTTATATGGATATGTGTATGATGTCGATTACAGTTATCTGCGAAATTATAATACAGAGCTTGGACGAATCAGCTCCAGTCTGAATCAGATTGCAAAGCGGGTAAACAGTACCGGAAACAGCAGCGATTGACTTTAAGTACACCCTTGACCATTGCAGGGAGAACAGTCCTAACAAAGCCTATCATCTGATACAAGCTTTTGCTCCGGGAGAAGTCAGTTATAAGGAAGCTCACCGCTGTGATAAGGTATTTCATCCATTCCTCACGATTTTTGACAACCTCGGCTGCTGTCTCTTTTTCCAGAGCCGATATAAAATCATATTTTCTCACGTACGCAGTTCTCCTTCCTGTCATAGATACGACAAAAAGGCAGCCACATACACTACATGACTACCTTTCCTTTACTTCACGTTACATTCCTATTCCGTTATACCAAAGCTGAAAGTCTTACTCTCAGCCGCTTTCTTAGGCATAAACCTTACCTTAACTTCCACAACCCTCCCCTCTAATGCCTGAAACATAGCGTCTACCTGTTCCTGTGTGTATTTATAGAAACTGCGATTCGCAAGATTTTCCAGTCTGCCAATGGCATCCACCGCCTTATTCATGCGGTACTCGCCAATACGGATAAACTTCTCCGCCTTTGTCTCATTTTCTTTTGCAGCTGTCTCTCCTTGCGTTTTCTCTGTTGTCATTGTTACATTTGTTTCTTCCATGTGATTTTCCTCCATTTTTGATAAAAAAAGAGAGCGTACAGTTTTTCCCATACGCTCTGACGCTGTGTTGATATTAAGTTTTGTGTGGTATTAGTGTTTCTCCGACGAACTTGAAGTTAGCGATTTCTTTTTCCGGTATTCTCTGTCCCACGGATTTCCTCATGATAGAAATAATCTACGATCACCGGATGCCCCTGCGGGACTCTGCCATAAGGCATTTCATTATCCACAAAGGCACAATCATACTTCTTAGCCATTTTCTCAGCTTTTACTTCAAGTGCTTCAAAGTAGCTGCGGTTATGCTTGTTATAGATCTCGTCGTAAAGTGGTACAAGATCAGGATATTTTCCGGCGATATAATCCATAATTGTCTTTTTGAAACCGCCTCGAAGATTGAGATTTTCGAGCCAGAACAGATCGCACTGATCCTTTACCCGCTCAAAGATTGCTTCAAAATCCGTGATACCGGGGAATACCGGGGATACGAAACAGACTGTACGGATACCTGCCTCATATACCTGCTTCATAGCAGCGATACGGTGCTCAATGCTCGAAGCAGAATCCATATCGTTCTTGAAATTTTCATCTAGTGTGTTGATCGACCATGAAACGGTTACACGTCCAAGCTTCTTCAGCAGATCAA
>OCSH01000141.1_pt1 | contig 93583 bp, 100 predicted proteins | sample 1538371 | NCBI WGS metagenome assembly OCSH01 (sample SAMN04571687, study PRJEB22368) | human gut metagenome | biome: human gut; material: stool | host: Homo sapiens | place: Luxembourg | collected 2012-06-01 | reverse complement strand
CCCGGTTCATGTCCACATCTGCGCCCAGAAACGCCTGCACCGGGTCAATGATAACAAGCCTTGCGTTGTTTTCCCGGATTGCCCTTGCTATGCGCTCATCGGCAAGGGTCAGCGGTGTGTCCCTATCGTCAATGACAAGCACTCTTTCAAGGTCTGCTTCCGCTTCCATCAGTCGGGGCTTGACGGTATCGCCCAGGCCGTCCTCTGCGGTCTGGTAGATGATGTTGAAAGGCTCAAGGGTTTCCATACCGGGCAAGGGCTTTCGGTTGGTGCAAGCCGCCGCAAGACGCATGGCAAAGTAGGTCTTGCCCTCGCCGGGGTTGCCCTGTATGATGGTCAGCTTTCCAAATGGGATATACGGAAACCATATAATTCTGCTGCTGATTATAAGAGCCCGTAACGAGCTTATTCAGCGTGATTTGAGCGGGGATCTGGTCTCGCCAGTAGAAAGAATCCAGCGAAACATTGGAGCCATTTTTGATCTGCGAGAACACGTAACGAATCGGCTGTCCGGGAACCGCCTGCGAAGGGCCGGTCTTCTTGATTGACACATTCGTGTACAGGCACTTATTGGTCATGCTCACCTTGACGATCTGACCGGCGAATTCGATCTCCACCTCGATCGGCGTCTTGTCGAGACCGTAGAATTTCCCAGCCTTGGATTCAACGATTTTGTAGCGGCCCAAAGGCAGGGGTTTACTCACCGCAAGGCCGTTTTTATCTGCCTTGATGGTCTCCACCAAACGATTCGTGCGGGCGTTGTAGATCTCCAACTCCGTGTCGGGGATCGGCGTACCGGCAGGCCAGCCGTTCATTGAGTTATAATCTTCCGAGGTCTTGAGCACCTGGATCTGGCCCGTGATAGGCGTGTTCTTCCATTCAATGATCGTCGTCTCACCGTTTTTCACATAGACGGTCTTTTCCTGAGTGTCGGGGATGTAGCCCTCATTGTCTCCCTCCCTTAGATAAAAACGGCCTGCGGAGAGGCCCTCAAAACGGACATATCCTTCGTTATCGCTCTCTTCCTGCGCAATGGGATTGTGTCCACTGTCATAGAGGATAAACGGCACGCCGTAGATGCCATCGCCGGTCGTACTCGACGTCTTGTGGATCAAAATGCCGCAGATCATCTTGTTGGTCAGCACAACGGGGGCACACTTGCCGTCCTTGACCTCAAAATAAACAGGCGTGCTGTTGAGCTGGTATTTGGGATTTGCCACCGTTTCAACGGCGTAGTAGCTGCCGTCCTCGAGTGAGGCGAACGCCTGACCGCTCTCCGACGTCACGAGCGTCGTGACCAGCGCACCGTCGAGTCTGCGCACCTCGATGGTCGTATCGGGGATACGCACACTCCGATTTGCCGCATCCACCTTGATAAACTCGACCTTGCTGATCGGGGCATTGTAAAATTGCAGGGTCTGCGTATCGCCCGGATTGATCGTCACCGTCTGCGTGCGGTTGGCCTCGTCGAGCTGGTAGCCCGGTCCACTTTTGATTTCGGTCACCACGACGGTGCCGACAATGCCGCTGATGCGGATCTCTCCATGTTCGTCTGTCACATAGCGGCCATTGCTCGAGATCGTACCGCCCGCGGCGTCGACATAGCTGCCGTCAGCGTATGTGATCTCAAACTCCGCCCCCGGCACGGCCTCTTGCGTCGGGGCGCTGCTGTTTTTCTTGATGATCAGGTTGCCGAACGGTCTGTTGAGAAACTGCAGATGCACTGTCTCGCCGCTTTTGATCTGGATGTGCTGCGGCGACTCGTCCAGCAAGAACCCAGCCGCGGCCCTGACCTCGCGCGCGATGATCGTCACACCCGGCTCCAAGCCATCCACAAGGATCTCACCCGCAGCGTTCGTTGTATAGATACCGTTGTCGTTGCCGACAAACGTGCCGTCACTATAAGTTAACAGGAAATCGGTGTTGGGGATCGGGCTGCGCTTGTTGTCATCGCTCAGCTTTGTAACGAGCAAGCTGCCAAACGGCGAGTTACCAAAACGGATGATGACCACGTCCTGATCCTCACCAGAGATCCACACGGTCTGCGGCTCGCTGTCGATAATGTGGCTTCCGTCACTGGATACCTCCTCGCAGATATAAGTGCCCTTTTTTAAGCCGGTTACAGTGAAGGCTCCATTGGGCCCGGTCACGTAAGTGCCGATGACGGTACCGCCCGTGCCGCTGGTATTGCCGCTCAAATAACGCAGCTCGAAACGGCAGCCCGGAATACCTTTCCCTGTCTTGGAGTCATATTTGAAGCCGACCAGCGCACTGAGCGGCACATTGCGGATGATGACGGTCTTGCTGGTGTTTTCTTCCAGATAAAATTCTTGTACGGCCTCCCCGTCAAGGTAGCCGAAGCCCTGCGGGCAGGATTCCTCGACGATTTTGTACCAGCCTCGCTCGGCGTCCACCAGAACCACCTTGCCCTCCTCGTTAGAATAGAACACACCGAGATCATGCATCTCGCCGGTGGAGGTGTTGTCGGACGCATAGTAGATGTGCAGCTTTGCACCGGGGAGAGGGTCGGATGTTACACTGTTCTGCTTCAAGACCGTCAGCGTGGGCTTGATCGCGTTGAAAAAGGTCACCGTGCGGGTGCAGCCGGCCTCCAGATAGATCACCTGCGGGATCTCGGAGAGGATCACATTCGACGGCCCGCCTACCTCTGAGATGCGGTAACTGCCCACGGGGATATTCTCGAGGTAAGCGCGGCCTCGCAGGTCTGTCGTGACCGTAGTCTCAAAGCTGCCATCGATCTGCTCGACCTTATAGGTCATATCAGGGATGGGATCCATATTGGCAATGTTCTTTTTTAGGATCTCCAAACCGGGCTTTTTGTAGTTTTGAAAATGGACCTCTGTGGTCTTGCCGGGACGCAGCGCCACGGTCTGCTCTGTGTGGGACAAAATGTACGGCTCCGGCACGGACTCTTCGGATACGACATAAACGCCGGGCTCCAGGCCCTCCAGCGTGGCTGATCCGCTCTCACCGATTTTAACGGACGTAGAGTAGGCGCCTGTAACAGACTTGACCGACAGCACAGTGCCGGGCACGGGAGCGCTCGTCTGCGCATCTTCCTTGTAGAGGATCATGCTGGGCATAGCGTAGTTGACTGCCGCGACGGTGTATTCGCGGTCACCTTCGGACGCATCCACATAGACGCTCTTGGGCGTGGGGTCAACACAGAAGCCGGATGGGGCATCGGTTTCAATGAAGGTCCAAAGGCCGGTGGCTGCGTTCTCAATATGGAGCTCTCCCGATTCGTTGGTCACATCGCTTCCAACGATCTGCCCATTAAAATAAATGCTGTAACGCGCACCGGGCAGGCCTTTCAATGTGCCTGCCGCAGTCTTTGTAAGCGTGATCTTGCCCGTACCACCAACAGGCTGCTCCGGCTGGTCAGGCTTGGCCTCACCGACCGACAGCTTTCTCGGCCCATAGTAGTTGAAGAACGACTGATTCTTGCGGTTGCTCGAGATCGCAAAAACCGCCCACTTTGCACTCTCATCCTCCACGATGGACGCTTCAATGCCCTGTGCTTTATATGCTTCAATCTGCTTCAAAAACTCGGCATCCTCAGCTGCCTTTTTTGCAAGAAGATTGTCAATAAGGCTCAGGTACAGCTCGTAGGTGTCCGCGTTGGCGTAGCCGCCCGCGTCGCCGTCTCCGCCGGGTTCGCCCTTATAAGACTGGTTCTCCCAAACGTAGGTCTGCACGGCCATAAAAAGCTGGCCGACGTTGGAATCTTTGCAGTCGTTGAGGTAGGTCATCATCCACTTGACGTTTTCGACGGTCATGGCATCCATCTCACTGAGGCCGCTGTTCGTGAGTGCCGACTGCAATACAGCATCCGCATCCGCGCCGGAGCCGGATGTCCACGAGTACGAATCAAGGAATGATTTTGTGGCGTAGTGATAGCCGAGGCCGCTGTCCATGCAGTACACGAGCTTACCGTCTGCCAGCGGAGGACGATAGCTGTACGGCGTACCGTTGGCCAGCAAACGGGTCGACCAATATGCCTGATCCTGTGTGATCTGGATGCCGGAGCCGGTCTTCGACGCGGCAAAGGCCGAAGTCGGCAGCAGGCTCAAGATCGTCACCAGCGTTAAAAGCAGTGACAACAGTCGTTTTTTCATAGGTTTCATAATTTCTCCTTTCTCAAGAGAGGCAACAAAAAGAGCAGGCCGTTAAGGTCTGCTCTTTCCTGATAGTTGATATTTACTTGTTCGCGGGCGTATCCACCCGGGTAACTTCACAGCCGTCCAGCAGGAAGACCTGCACACAGTACCAGCAGTCGAAGCCGTCCTTGTCAATACCGCGTGCCAGCCCGACGCCGATCTCGCCGTAGCGGGCGCTTGTCATGTTGTCCGCATGGGCCTTGGAGTTGGACCACAGCTCGACCACCGCTTCAGAGAGCGTTTTGTGCTGCTGCTCAAGATACAGCTCCGAGATGTTGTGAAGGTTTTCGCCGGTGTATTTGCTGTCGGTGACGGTGTTGCTCTTGCGCCCATCCGGGCGGGTGTGGGAGTAGACGCCGCTCGCGGCGATCTCATCGGCGCGCACCTGCGCCGCCTGCGTGAGCTTATCGTTGACACGCAGCGCAGCAACACCTTTTGCGCGCCGCAGCGCATTGGTGCGGTCCACGATATCCTGCTTTGCGACGGCAACTTCATCAGCAGGCGTCGTGACCTCCGGCTGTGAAGCAGGTTCGCTGGTCCCCGCTTTCACCGGCGCTTCGCCGGTGTAGGGCTTGTCCGATTCAATTTGAACACATTTGGTATCGCCGTCCCAGTAAACCTCGAATCCTACCGTCTTGCCGACATCGCGCAGCATGACGTAGTTGTTGCCGTTGATGTTGTACGCCGTCAGACGGACTTCTTTACCGTCCACAAGGATGCGGTTGGTCGACAGTGTCACTTTCAGCGATCCCACTGCCCGCGCCGCGGGAGAACTTAGGGTAAGCCCCAGCACAAGACCGCAGAGGATAAGTCCGATGTTTTTCATTCTGTTCATACGCTGCCTCCATATTTAATTGGTATGTGGAAGCATGGTATCGCAGAAAATAATGCATGTCAAAAAACTGGGAACCATTTCTGCTTTGATCATTTCTGTCGTGCCTGCACACACCAGCGATAGTCCGGCTGATTCATCACACAGGTGACGAGTGTAATGATATTTTCGGTGCTGTCGTTCAGAACGCTGGTATCATCCGCGCCGATTTTGGCAACGGAATAGACCTCGTAGCTGCGTTCGCCGAGTTTCGTCGTCAGCTTGATCGTATCGCCAACATTGAGTGTGTGGATCTTGCCGAAGTGGTTATTAACGCCACGGTTATGTCCGGCAATCGCTGCGTTTCCATCCCAAATCGAGGTGTTGGTAAAGTGGCCGGCTCCTTTGACAAGCGCCGCGCTGTCCGTCCCCTGATACACCCTGACCGTCAGGCCAATGGACGGGATATTCAGCGTTCCAAGATAGCCGCCGCTGTAATAGAGGTCACTGGTAACAGCCGTGTACTTACTCGTCCCCGCTGTGCCAACATCGGCACTTGTTCCTCCCGCAGCAGCGGGCGGCATCACCGTTGCACCGCCGCCGCTGCTGATATTTCCGTCTGATACTGCATCACCCACAAGATTCGGCGTCAGCAGCTCTCCTGCGTTCAGCGTGTAAGATGTCGGTGAACCAAACACAGGCGGAATATAGGCCGCGTTTTTGCTGCGGTCAATATTCGTCGGTTCTCTGGACACATAGATCGTCTCAACAGACGTTGGCTTTCCGAATTCACCTGCATCCGCTCCGTCAAAGCTGTATTCCAACGCCGAAACAGGCATAGAAAAAGCCGCCAGCGCGCAGCTGACGGCAAGCAGCGTCGTGATGTACTTTTTCATTTACTCATAACCTCTTTTCTTATTACCAATGCTCTCATAGATCTGGCAGCCGAGATATTCGGAGAAACAGCTATTGCTATAACTCATCTCTTTATTTTTTGAGGGGAGCGGCGGAAATTTCAGCATATATTGCTGCCCTTCATAGATTACGGAAATTTTGCTGCCGTTTGCGCCAGCATACAGTTTGTTGCGCCTTGGCAGATTTGTAAAATCAACGACCTGCATAGTCTCACTCCCGTTCCATTCTCAAATATTTTTCGCGCAGATACCATGCCTGCTCTGGGCTGATAATCTGATTGACCTCTGCGCTGTTGATGTCACTTTGCAGATTGCAATAATCGCAATCCCATAGCGTATATTCCTCGCCGCGATCCAGCTTCTCCCACGCGCTGACCATAGCTTGGATCGATTCTTGCAAAAACTCCGGTAATCCGCATTCAAGGTAGCTGCGGTCCGTTGGGTGTCCCGCTTCATCATAGGATGGAGCAGACAGTTCCATTAGTTCCTCCATCGTACAGTTTAACGCTGTTGCGATCTGCCTGACAGTCTTTGCACTGCACCGCTCAACATTGCTTCTCCCGGCGCAAATATCCATGATCGTTGTCTTCGGAACACCGCTGATTTTGGATAGCTGATATTTTGAAATGTTCCGCTGTTCAAGAAGCGTCTGCAAATCCATTCGTCGCACCTCGTTTTCGGATTACTCTGTCAGTTATATTATATCGGCGTACCGACTTAGCGTCAATAGAGTATCCACCTCAGCCGAAAACAATTCTAACCTATGAATATCTGCTATGTCGCTCTCATCGCGCCTGTTCTTGCTGGCGCTTGCGGTGCCAGCCTTCCAGCAGCTTGATGATGACCTCTTCCATCTGCTTCGGGGTATAGCTCGCAGGAAAGTATTTTTGCAGTCGATCATTGCGGATCGTAACCTTGCGCTCCAGCGGTTTTTCTTCGCGCATGATGAGGTCGATGATATTATTCTCGAGCTTACCTTCGGCGCTGAGCTGTTTGAGCCGTTGGGCCTGTCCCAGCGATGGGGATACCTCATCGCGCTCCATGACCAGCAAGAGGTAGGTCTGTTCTTTCTCGGACAGGTGGGAAATAAAATCTGCGGCGGGAACAAACTTGAGCGTTCCAGTGTCTACTGCGTCAAGCAGCGGCGGGATTAACTTATTTAGCCGTACATAGCGTTGAATTGCTGTTGCATTGTCAGCTACTTGGTCGGCAAGAATTTGAACAGAGTATTTACCTCGGAAATTCTCTCCAACTTGGAGAGAATTTTTTGAAGGCCGTCCAGCCTGCCGTTTCATGGCGTCCAGCTTCAGCTTGTAGGCCTTGGCTTTTTCGCTCGGAAGCAAATCTTCGCGGTTGATGTTGTAGTCCACCACCAAAATATCCGCTTCCTCATCGCTGTAATTGCGGACGATGACAGGGCGGGTGTCCAGTCCCACGACTTTTGCACAATAATCACGGCGGTGTCCGGAGATGATCTCATATCCGCCAGCGTCGCGGGGACGGACGATCAGCGGCTCAGCGATCCCGATATGCTCAATGCTGTCCATGAGCCGCACCAGATCAGGCGTCGGGCGGTCAATGGTGTATGGCTGACGGGAGTAGGGAAAAATCTCCGCGGCGGGGACGATTTGAATGCGCTCCTGCCGGTCAGCTTCGCGTTCTGCATCCGTTTTGAACAGGTCATCGTACCGGGTCAGTTCGATGCCGCTTAACTTGCTTGCCAAGGCTCAACACCTCCCTCGTTAGATTTTCATATGCCACCGCCACCTTGCCGCTGCGGTCGTGGTCGTAAATGCTTTTGTTTTCCACGCTGATCTCCGCCGCCTTGATAGAACGCGGAATCTCGCTCGTGAACACATGACCGCCATAGCTCTTGCGAATAAGCGCGTTGATCTCCCGTGCCAGCGTGGTACGGCTATCCACCATTGTCAGCAGAATGCCGTCAACCTCTAACTTCGGGTTAAGCTGCCGTTTCACGCGGGTAATGGTTCGCAAAAGCTGTTCCAATCCCTTTGCTGGAAGATACTGCGCCTGCACAGGGATAATCACGCTGTCCGCCGCGGTCAGAGCGTTGATCGTCAGCATACCCAGCGACGGCATACAGTCGATGAGTGCGTAGTCATAGCGGTCTGCCACCGTGGACAGGTATTGCCGCAGCACCGTCTCGCGGCTCATGGTATTGACCAGCGTGACCTCTAATGCCGACAGCTCGATATTGGCGGGGACAAGGTGGACGCCGGAAGGGTGGTGCAGAATGCCCTCGCCGGGGGCGATAGGCTTCTCCGCGATGACCTTCTCCATCAGCGTAGAGAGCGTGGGGGATAATTCGTCAGGCTGCGACCAGCCCAACATCTGCGTGAGATTGCCTTGTGCATCGGCGTCGATCAGCAGGACTTTTTTACCTTGCCGAGAAAGACCAATGCCGAGGCTGGCGGCTGTGGTGGTTTTACCGACGCCGCCCTTCTGATTTGCGAGTGCTATCGTTTTCAACAGGATACCTCCTCCAACAAAAAAGGAGCCTTGCGGCTCCTGTTCTAACAAAGCTGTTTCTTCTCACAGCTATTTCTTTTTCGGGTAGTATTCTTTCTATTCTCAGTCTTGCTATATCTCAGTCTTATTACATTTCGATTATCGAATGTCCGGAAGTTCGAAAACCAAATGTCTTGAAATTCGATTTTCGAATCTCTGGAAATTGCATAACATTTCCGCAGAAAAGGCACATTTAATTTCAAGCAGAATAAATCATGCACCAGAGAAGTCTTTCACATAAATCAGCGTAGGCCGTCCCAGCCCTTGCCGTTTACGTTCGATCAGGCCGATGCCCTTGGAACTGTCCAGTTCAGCAAAGAGCCGTGCCGCTTTCTCAGAACGGCAGTGCAGGGTAGACATGACTTCCTCTGCTGTAAAGATAATAAAGACACGGTTCTGCTCGTCGATCCAGCCGTTTCGATAAGACAACTCCATACGGTCAAGCAGTAATCCATACAGTAGCTTTGCGTCGGTCGAAACCTCCGCAAAGCGCTCATCAGTCAACAGCAGCTTGGGGATCCGAAAGAACGCGTATTGTTCACCAGCGCGACCGTAGTAATAGGGTAAATTAAGCAATATTCCCACGCCTTTTATCACCGCCTCTGTGTATAACTGAGCACCCTTTACTTGTCACATTGATCTCCTGCGTCAAAAGCAATTCCACACTATCACCTCCGAGTGTATGGTTTTCTCTATATACGCAAAATACCATAACAAAGCGATACAATCTTTGTCATGGCATTTCACGTAAATAGAAATCGCTAAAAATCGAATTCAGTGTAAATGAACTCCAGCTAAGGAGATAAAGTGCCTAATAAAGCTACATAATCAGGAAATTCGAACAACGCAACAGGATATCTTATCTACTTAGGCACTATCGATGATATTTCGATACCTCTACTAAAACTTCTTACCACTGCTAATGAGACTATCTCATTTGAATATTAAAAGTACTTCGATTTTCAGAGCGTCCGTAGTAATAGGGTAAAATAAGCGAAATAGCCATGTGTATAAGGTTTTCTAACTAAAGTGCTCCGCTACTTTTTGTATTGCTTCACCATGACGGAGTCAATTTCTATGTCACTGCATTTTAGCCAGCACAGGTATCAATTTGTATCCACTTCTAACAACTATAGCCGCGCATTTCTCTACTAAAAACGCCATATCAAGGCTTGTCCAACCTTGCTACGGCGTTTTAGGTGTAATCATAGAGGATGTTAAATTATTTTGAATTGCCGAAAGCCACATGGTTGCGGCATTTTCTGGTTGTGCATATATCAATGGCCCCACCGGACCGACAGGCCCCATCGGCCCACAGGGTATCGCGGGTGCAGCAGGCGCAGTCGGTCCTACCGGCGCAACGGGTCCCACAGGTCCTACGGGTCCGACGGGTCCGAGCGATACGCGCGCGGCGGCAGCTGTTGCCGACGCGACAAGCGTAGAGGACGTCGTCGAGCAGTTCAACGCGCTGCTGGCAAATCTCCGCGCAGCGGGTCTCCTCTCGACCTGAGCAATAAGCGGTGCGGCGCAAGCCGCACCGCGATACATATATAAAAGGAGGAATCATTATTTCCTACCGCGTCTGCGTTTACGCCATCTGCAAAAACGAGTCGCAGTTTGTGGACCGCTTCATGGACTCGATGTCTGAGGCGGACGACATCTGCGTACTCGACACGGGGTCAACGGACGATACGGTTGAAAGGCTCAAAGCACGCGGCGCACACGTCGAGCAGAAGATCATCGCGCCGTGGCGCTTCGATGTCGCGCGCAATAAATCGCTGAAGCTCATCCCCAAGGACGCCGATATCTGCTGCTGCATCGACCTCGACGAGCAGTTTCAGCCCGGCTGGCGCGAAAAGCTCGAGCGCGCGTGGCAACCGGACACGACACGCGCCCGCTACCGCTACACATGGAGCTTTCTGCCCGATGGGCGCGAGGGCTGCGTCTTCTGGACGGATAAAATTCATAAAAACGGCTGCTACCGCTGGGTGAATCCGGTGCACGAGGTGCTGCAATACACGGGCGACGGCGGCGAGCGCTTTGTCGACGCCGAGGGCGTGCAGCTCGACCACCACCCCGACCCAAGCAAATCACGCGGGCAATATCTGCCGCTTTTAGAGCTCGCCGTGCGGGAGGACCCACAAAACGACCGCAACTGCCACTACTTAGGCCGCGAGTACATGTTCCGTGGCGATTGGGCGCGGGCGGTCTCGACCCTGAAAGCACACCTCGCAATGCCGCAGGCCGTGTGGCGCGATGAGCGCTGCGCCTCGATGCGCTACATTGCGCGCTGTCTACGTCGTTTGGAGCGCGAGGACGAGGCCGCGCTCTGGCTGCACCGCGCCATTGCGGAAGCGCCGCACCTGCGCGAGCCGTATCTGGAGTTCGCCGACCTGCTTTATCAGCAAAAGGACTGGTGCGGCGTTATTTTTATGGTAAACCGTGCGCTCGCGATCACCGAGCGCCCGCGCACCTATATCTGCGAGCCGTTCGCGTGGGGCAGCTTCCCCTACGATCTGCTGAGCATCGCGTACTTTCACCTTTCGCAGTGGGAAAGCGCGCTGAAAAACGCGGAAAAAGCGTTTGCGCTTGCACCGGACGATGCGCGTTTGCAGGAAAACTGCGCACTGCTCAGGGCGAAAATTCAGAAAGAAAGCCGTATTTGATGGCTTTCTTCGGTTTTCAGTTGCTTTTTCTGCCGCCGTATGATAGATTATTAAAGATTATAAACCGAGGGGGCGCGGCAATGGAACTGTGCGAACGCTACTTACATTATATGAGCGCGCTGTGTGAGGGCACAATGCCCGCGCCGCCGGAGCTTGCGCTCACCGTCGATACCACCGAGGAGCGCGCCGCGCAGCTGCAAAGCGCGCTGAAAGATCTGAGTGTGCCGGACTTTGTGCGCCTGTGCGCCAAAAGCGCAGGCGACGAGCTGGACGAGGCGATATTCGACCATTTCAGCGAGGAGGATTTCTCCCGCGCACTGCTGCAAATGCTCACCGCCGCGGCAGAACCGGAGGAAGTCGAGGAAAAGCCGCCCGCAGCAGAAAGTACCACTGATCCCGACGCGGGCAAGCACGCGTTCGAGGTCTTCTGCGACTGCGTGGAGCTCGACGAACAGCTCGTCGCGTACCTCATCGACATTTTGAAGCGCGGCGACAAGGCCGCGTTCTACAAGCTCTCGCAGGTCACGACGCAGCTGGACCTCGACCCGCGCGAATTTCTCTACTGGCTCGCCCATCGCGAGGACTACGGTACGGACGACGAGCGCGCCTGCGCGGCCATCATCGACGCATGCTTTGCGCGCCTGTATGAAGAAAAGCAGGGTGAGCTTTTAGGCGCGCTGCTCTCGGGCGACCGGAAAACGTTCGAGCTCTTCCGCACGGAAGCGCCCGAGCTGCGGCATCTGCCTGCCGCGACCTATGAATGGTACAGCAAAAACTATTTGGACCGCGACTATCCGCTGCGGTTTATTCTAATGTGCAACGGCGTTGAATTTCCCGACACGCCGGAGGAGGACAAATGAACAGAGATGAAATGTACCTGTCGCTCGGCGTGAGCGACAAGGTGCTTCAATTCGGCGAGGCCGTTTTGGACGAGCTCAAGCCCCGCTTTGCCGAGATCGAAGAGATCGCCGAGCTCAATCAGGCGAAAGTCATCGGCGCAATGCAGAAAAACCGCGTGAATGCGACGCACTTCGCCGCCTCGACCGGCTACGGCTACGATGACGAGGGGCGCGACAATTTGGAGCGCGTCTACGCGAGTGCCTTCCACACCGAGGCCGCGCTCGTCCGCCCGCAGATCACCTGCGGCACACACGCGCTGGCCATCGCGCTATCCGCCAATCTGCTGCCGGGCGATGAGATGCTCGCCATCTCCGGCAAGCCCTACGACACGCTTGAGGAGGTCATCGGTCTTCGCGAGAGTCCGTGCTCGCTCAAGGAGTACGGCGTCAGCTATGCGCAAGTCGACCTGCGCGAAGACGGCAGCTTTGACTTCCCCGCCATCGAGCGCGCGCTGAACGGCAAGACGAAGCTCATCCACATCCAGCGCTCCAAGGGCTACTGCCCGCGCCCGACGATCTCGGTCGACGCCATCGGCGAGGCCATCGCGTTCTGCAAAAAGCTCCGCCCCGATGTCGTCATTATGGTCGACAACTGCTACGGCGAATTTGTCGAGGCGAACGAGCCGAGCGATCTCGGCGCAGATATGATCGTCGGCAGCCTTATTAAAAACCCCGGCGGCGGCCTTGCCCCGATCGGCGGCTACATCTGCGGCACGCAAAAATGTGTCGACCGCTGCGCCTATCGCCTTTCCGCCCCCGGACTTGGGCAGGAGGTCGGCGCAAACCTCGGATTGATGCCTGCGCTGTATCAGGGCTTCTTCTTAGCCCCCAGCGTCGTTTCCGGCGCGGTCAAGGGCGCGGTGTTCGTCGCCGCGTGCTATGAAAAGCTCGGTTTCACCGTCGTTCCGTCGTCGAAAGAGGCGCGTCACGACATCATCCAGTGCGTCGAGCTCGGCTCTCCCGAGGGCATGGTCGCCTTCTGCAAGGGCATCCAGTCCGCCGCTGCGGTCGACAGCTATGTCGACCCTGTCCCCGCGCCGATGCCCGGCTACGACTCCGACGTCATCATGGCGGCGGGCGCGTTCGTGCAGGGCAGCTCCATCGAGCTCTCAGCCGACGGCCCCGTGCGCGAACCCTACGCCGTCTATTATCAGGGCGGCCTGACGTGGTACCATGCCAAGCTCGGCGTGCTGCTCTCACTCCAGAAGATGCTCGACGCCGGGCTCATCACCCTGCCGTAACGAAAACCTCCCCTTCGAAAAGGATACCACTTTTATATGCTCATCCGTAGAACACCCGCGACCAACCGGCATTTTCGCCGCCGTCCGCCCCCGCGTACTGTTTGTTTTTCCATCTGATCAAAAAATTCAACAGTACAAAGGAGTTTAACAATTCAATATGTGGTTCTGGCTTTCTCTGATCGCGCTGCTCTGCTGGAGCGGCAGCGACCTGTTTTCCAAGATCGGCTGTCAGGGGGAGGACGATCATCTCGCCCACCTCAAGATGGTCATTGCCGTCGGTACCGTGATGGGTCTTCACGCCGCGTTCGAAATTTTCATCGGCGGCACGGAGATCAGCTGGTCTATTATCTGGACCTATCTGCCCGTGTCGCTGCTGTACATCGGCTCGATGACGCTCGGCTATCTCGGCCTCCGCTACATTGAGCTGTCCGTCTCGTCGCCGATCTGCAACTCGTCTGGTGCGCTCGTCGCTGTGATGACGCTGCTGTTCGTCGGCGGCGAGGATTATTCCCCGCTCGCCCTTGGCGCGATCGTCCTCGTCTGCGTGGGCGCAATCGGCCTCGGTGTGGTGGATGCCACGGAGGACCCCGAGCTGCGCGCCGCCCGTCAGGCGGAGGGCAACCGCAAGTATTCCAAGAGCTTCCTGGCCCTTGCGCTTCCCGTGGCCTACTGCCTGCTCGACGCCGCCGGCACCTTTGCCGACAACCGCGTGCTCGAAACGCTGGACGAGGGCAGCGCAAACTGCGCCTACGAGCTGACGTTCCTGTTTGCCGCGGTGCTGTGCTTCATCTACGTGGTCTTCATCAAGAAGGATCGCCTGCTGCCCAAGCGAGAAGCGCCGAAGTACCTCGGCGCCATCTGCGAAACGGCCGGTCAGTTTGCCTATATCTATGCCATCGCGGACACATCGCACCTTGCGATGTCCGCGCCGATCATCAGCTCCTACTGCGCGGCCAGCGTGCTGTGGAGCCGCCTCTTCCTGAAGGAAAAGCTCTCGTGGAAGCACTACGCGATGATCCTGCTCGTCGTCATCGGCATCGCCGTGATGGGCGTGTTCGATATTTGATTTTTATGCACAAAAAAGGATCGTTCCCGCCAAGGCGGGAACGATCCTTTTTCCCTTTCAAGCCTTCTTGATGGGATGGCGGATGACCGTCTTCCGTTTTTCCACCACGACGCGGCGCGGGTCGGAGAGATAGATCTCGTGGTGCAGGCGGACGTCGTTCAGGTCGTTTTCATACCCGTTTTCGCGCAGAAATGCGTCCATCTTTGCAACGGATTCCGGTTCATCGTCGAACGAGCCAAGGTGCATGATCTGCACGCAGAGCCCCTCGTCGACGGCCAGAAATTCCGCTTTCGAACAGTCGAGCTTTTTCTTCTTTGCCGCCGCCTCGACCGCCCAGTCGAAGTCCGCTTTCGTGACGAAATCCGGCAGGCGCAGGACAGAGATCCAGCGAAAATCCGATTTTCGGCCGTAGTCGACCGTCTCCGTGTCCGGCATCTGCCAGAAGCCCTCGAGCGGCGGCACAACATAGTCGAAAAAGCCGTCGATCTCGTGTCCCGCGCGCTTGCTCATCTTGAGCGTGTAGGCCACGGCGTATAGTACGCCGATGGCGCGCTGATACGCGCCGTTTTCCTCGTTTGGGTCGCCCTCGCCGCGCACGGCGATATAATTCGCACGCGGCACGGTGACGATTTCCGGCTTTGCCTTCGGCAGGTAAAATTCCCTGTATTCTTTCTTGAAGTCAAAGGGCATAGGCGTCTCCTTTTTCAGTCCAGCGGGATATCCAGCACGTTCACACCGCGCTTGAAGGCGTATTCGATCGTCGAACGCGTCCCGCCGCGCGCGCCGTCGTTCACGGCGATCAGCAGGCTCGCATGATCGACCATGTAGCGGTTTCGCCGCTGCATGCAGCCCGGCGTGTAGCTCTGCTGTACCATGGTCTCGTAGTCGCAGCGAGATAAAATGTTGCGGTAGCGCGCCTTTTGCCGCTCGCCCCAGCCGTCCGCCTGCGAGGGACACGGGATGGCCGCCTCGAGCGTGATGTGCGGGTATGTGCTTTTCAGCGCCAGCACGGTCTCGGCAAAGTAGAGGTCACAGCCCTCGGCCATACCGCAGATGAAATGTTCCATCCCCTCGTGGATGGCGCTCTCCACCGCGGCGCGCAGCTTCGCCTTGAGGGCGATACAGCGAAGGTCGCTTTCATCTTCTCCCCACGGCAGCTTCCCCGGCCGGTGGCCGGTGAATGCGCAGGAACAGGGTCTCCCCCGCATGGACATCGCCTCCTTTTCTGTCATTATAGAACATTCGTTCGTCTTTGTAAAGCATTTTCCCTCTTGACAAACCGAAAATTTGTCGTATACTCAAGCTATCAACTGAATCACTTGTCTTCGAGGCGGGGTGAAACTCCCCACCGGCGGTTACAGTCCGCAAGCGGTATTTTTTTATCGCACGAACCGGTGAAATTCCGGTACCGACGGTCACAGTCCGGATGAGAGAAGATGTGCTGCGCGATCTACCACGCAATTTTCACGCTCTTTTGCGTCATGCACCTTGGAAGACTTGTTCTTTCAGGGGAAATGACAAAAAGGAGTGTATTTTTATGTCCGAATCCAATGCCAGCGCCATCTCCAACCCCCGCGCAGTCAGCCGCACCCACAAGCTGACGGTGACCGCCATGCTCTCGACCGTCGCATTTTTGCTGATGTTCATCGAGTTCCCGATCCCCGCGCTCATCCCCGCGTTCGTCAAGCTCGACATCTCCGATCTCCCCGAGCTGCTCGCGGCGTTCTCGCTCGGCCCCATCTACGGCGTGATCGTCACGCTGCTCAAGAACGTGCTGTTCTCCGTGCTGCACGGCACGTCGTCCGCGTATGTCGGCGAGCTTTTCAACTTCATCATGGGCAGCGTGTTTTCCTTCACTGCGGGCTTCATCTATCAGCGCAGGAAGTCCCGCAAGAGCGCCCTCACCGGCGCTCTCGTCGGCGCGCTGCTGATGGCGGTGCTGTCTGTGCCCCTCAACTACTTTGTGGTCTACCCCGCCTACGTTGTGTGCTATCACCTGCCGCTTGAAGCCATCATCGGCATGTATCAGGCCATCCGTCCCTCGACCAACGGCCTTCTTGAGTGCCTGATGGTCTTCAATATGCCGTTCACCTTTGTCAAAGGCATGATCGACGTGGCGCTGTGCTTCCTCATCTACAAGCCGCTCTCCCCGCTGCTGCACAAGTAATATCAGAAAGGATCTGCTCGTCCATGGCGCTCGACTGGGGCATTCTCCACTGGATTCAGAACAACATCACCTGCCCGTTTCTCGACGCCGTGGTCCCAAAGCTCACGATGCTCGGCAACGCTGGCATCATCTGGATCCTCGCAGGTGTTCTCCTGCTGTGCACAAAAAAATACCGCCGTCAGGGCGCGCTCGTGCTGATGGGACTCCTTGCGGGATTGCTCGTCGGAAATGTTGCGCTCAAGCATCTCGTCGCGCGCTCGCGGCCCTGCTGGCTCGATCCCTCCGTGCAGCTTTTGATCGCCACGCCGACGGACTACTCGTTCCCCTCGGGACACACGCTGTCCTCGACGATCGCCGCGACGATCCTGACGAAGACCGACCGGCGTTTCGGCTATGTTGCCATTCCGCTCGCGGTGCTCATCGCCCTGTCGCGGCTGTATCTGTACGTCCACTTCCCGAGCGACGTGTTTTCCGCAGCGCTGCTGGGTCTTCTGATCGGCGAGCTGACATTCCGCTACGGCGGAAAGCTGCTCGACAAAATTTCCCGCAGGCAAAAACAATAAAGAAACCCCGCACACCGTTTCAAAACGGTGTGCGGGGTCTTTACATTTTGGGCATTTATACCTTTTTCGCCGCAAGGAACAAATTCGGCGGCGCGGGAAAGAGGTTCTCCCGCTCCAGCACCGCGAACCCCGCGTCGGCGACCGACCGTTCGAGCGAGCGCATCGTGTCAAATGCAACGTAGGGGCGTTTGCCGGTCTTGTATTCGAACCACTTGCGCACACGCTCGCGCGTGAGCCCCTCTCCCAGACAGTCCGATACCAGCAGCAGCGTTCCCTGCGGCTTCAAGAGCGCGCGGATGCGCGCAAGCGCCGCGCTCCGATCTTCGATGTAGAGCAGCACATTGCAGGCCAGCACCGCATTGAAGGATCCCTCTGCAAGGCAGCCGTCGAACAGATCCGTCTGTGTGACGGTCACGTTCTCCACGCCCTGCGCTTTGACTTTTTCCTGCGCGCGGCGCACCATTTCGCCGGATACGTCGATCGCGCGCACAGACTGCACCGAAGGCGCGACCGCAAACGTCACGATCCCCGTCCCGCAGGCAAAGTCCAGCACGGCATCCGTCGGCTTGAGATATTTTTTGAAGTGCGCAGCGGTCTTTTCATAGGCCTCCGCGTAGTGGTTGCCGACCCGCGCGTCGTAATTCTGCGCACGGCCGTCCCAAAACTCGCTCACCGTCGGCATACCGTTTTCCTCTCTCTTTTTCCTCTTTTCGATCAGGCGTTTTTCTTTCCGCCCTTGAACACCATGTGGATGCCGTCGCTGCTGGTGAGATACGCCATCGGCCCGTAGGCCTTGATGCCGAACTCCAACACGTCGCCCACATGGACCTTGTCCTTCACGGCCTCGACGTCAAGGATCGTGTGGTCGGACGAAGCTCCGATGACCTCGATACCCTCCATACGCGGGACAAGATCGAAGCAGTTGCCGTAGTCCACGCGGCCCATCGCGACGAGCGCGCGGCGGCGGATGCCGCGATCCTCGTAGTGGCCAACCTCGCCGAAGGCGTCCACACCCAGCTCGCCGACCGGGAAGCTCGGCTTGTCGCGGCACTCGATGACCTCGGCCTTGATGGTAAGCACGTCCTTATGCAGGAAGTCCGGCGAGAAGTTGTCCGTCTCGCCGCGCAGACCGATATCGCCGAGACGCAGCAGATTGATGCGATAGGGCATCGTGCCGTTCATCGCCATGTAGGCGGATGTCGACGCGCCGCCGCTGATGTAGTCAAGCTTGCGACCGATCTCGTGCTCAATGTCTGCCGCCAGACTGACGAGCGCCTGCATGTTGCGCTTGGTCGGCAAAACAGAGCCGTAGCAGCTCAGATTCACGCCCACGCCCGCAAGGCGCAGGTTCTTGAGCTCATGCTCGATCTCGAGCGCGGCATCAAGCGCATCCTCCTCGTTCCAAAAGCCTTCGCGCAGGTCGCCGAGATCCATCATCAGGATGACCTCGTGCACCTTGCCCTGCTTTTTGGCCTCTTCGTTCAGCGCACGCAGCACGATAATATCACTCTGCAGGCTGATGTCACACAGCTCCACCACGTCGGGGAGCTCGGAGAGCATCGGGATACGAATGAGCATCAGCGGCTTTTTGCAGATACCCGCCTCGCGGATCGCGCGCATCTGGCTGATGCGGGACGTGGCAATGAACTTCACGCCGCTCTCTTCATAAACGCGCACGATCTCCGGCAGCGACGACACAGCCTTGACGACGCCCGCGACCTCGATGAGCGAATCATGGCAGCGCTCTACGAGCGCTGCCAGATTTGCTGCCAATTTATCGAGATCGAATTCCACACAGGGATATTGATTCCGATTCATTGTCATGATTTTTTAATTCCTTTAGGTAGGGACCTTTCTGTTGGGTCGCTAACTGATTTACTGCGCGACTTTCTTGCTCTTCTTGAAGGGCTTGCCCGCAAGATCCTTGAGCGTCCAGCCGATCAGCACGCACAGCCAGTTGATGATGGGCATCAGCCAGTTGAAGATGGCCCAGGGACCGTAACCGCCGGCGCCCCAAGGAGCGATGTTCAGGGTGTCCTTAATGAACACACCACAGGTGTTCCAGGGGATCAGAGCGGAGGTAACGGTACCGGCGCTCTCGAGCGAAGAGGACAGAACTGCCGGGTGCACGCCCATCTTGTGATACTCCTCGGCATACATACGGCCGGGAACCACGATGGAGATGTACTGCTCGGGCATGGTGGCGTTGGAGAGAACGCAGGTCACTTCGGTCAGGCCAACGAGAGCCGCAGGGCCCTTGGCAAACTTCTTGAGGGCGTTGACGATGACCTCGAGCTGGTGGGTCTCCTCCATGATACCGCCGAACATCATGGCGATGATCGTCATGGAGACGGAGGACATCATACCCATGATACCGCCGCTTTCCAGCAGTCTCGTCATGGTGTAGCTCGTTTCGGGAGAAAGACTGGCTTCGAACATGGCGAGCGCTTCGTCGGAGAAGTAGTAGCCGTTCTTACCGTAATCGAAGATGGTTCCGAGCGTGCAGGCACCGGGCTGGAAGATGAGGCCCAGGATGACACCGGCAACAATGCCGAGGGTGATGCCGGGGATCGCGGGAACCTTCAGGGCAACTGCCACGATAACGACGACCGGAGGCAGGAGCAGCAACGGGTTGATGTTGAAGATACCGCCCTCCGCGGCGTTCAGCGCGTTGGAGAACTCGATCACGCGGGACATATCCGCATCGCCGCCGTGATACTGCATCACACCGAGAACGCCGAAGAAGATCAGGGTGATGGCGTAGGTGATGCCGGTGGGCAGGATCATGGACTTGACGTGGGTGATAACGTCCGTACCGGCCATGGCGGGAGCGAGGTTCGTCGTATCGGACAGCGGGCTCATCTTATCGCCGAAGTAGGCGCCGGAGAGGACGGCACCGGCAGTCATGCCGGGGCTCATGCCAAGGCCGAAGCCAATGCCCATCAGGGCAACGCCCATCGTGCCCATCGTGCCCCAGGACGTACCGGTGGCAAGAGAGGTGATGGAGCAAATGAGAACGCACGCGATGAAGAAAATCGCGGGCTTGAGGACTTTCAGGCCGTAATAAATCATCGTAGGCACAACGCCCGCGTTGATCCACACGCCGATCAGGATACCGACGATGATCAGGATGCAGATGGACTGCAATGCTTTGTAGATGCCGTCCATCATGGACTTTTCAACTTCATCCCACTTATAGCCGAGATGCAGTGCCATGATTGCGGCAGCCATTACGCCGACAAACATAGGGACGTGCGGGTCAACACCGAAGATGATGATACCGACCGCGAGTGCCGCGATCAGGATTGCCAGCGTCAACAGGGCTTCCCACAGTTTGGGCATTCTTTTTTCCTTACTCATAGTGTTACCAACCTTTCGAAATTTTGGGGGTCGCTTCGCTATTTGTATGGATATCTATGCATTCATTTTAGCATGATTCCATAGCGATAGCAAGTGTTTTTGAATGGTGAACGCAGTTTTACGGTAATGCTCTTTCCTTCTTCAATTCTCGTGGTATCTACCGATGCAGGTTTTGGATCGCACTCCTCCTTTTGGATTTTACACTGGCACAACACAAGGGGTGAAATGCTGCTTGTAAAATGCAGAAAATACCTCTCTCCCCGGCCCGCCGATCCCCCATCGGCAGGCCGGGGATGAGGTCATGTATACTTCCGGCATGGCACGGGAAGGGAACCCGTGCCGCCGGCCTCGCAGGCAAGAAACGCGAGGTAGTATCCGAGATAATTACCAGCCGAGCTTGGTCATGGCCTCATCAACAGCCTTGATGACAATGTCGATCTCCTCTTCATTGACGATCAGCGGCGGGACAAAGCGCAGGACGTTGCCGTTGGTGTTGTTGATCAGGACGTTGCTGTCCTTGAAGCAAAGGTCGACGACGGGCTGGCCGGAGGGCTTGTTGAGCTGGATACCGTCGATCAGGCCGAGGCCACGGATCTCGTTGACCGTCTCGGGATGGTTCTTCTCGATGATCTCGTGGGCCTGCTTGCGGAAATACTCGCCCATCTTGCGGGAGTTCTCGATGACGCCGTCGTTGATCATCACGTCGAGCGTGGTGGCAGCGAGTGCGCAGGCGAGAGGACCGCCGGCGAAGGTGGAGCCGTGGGTGCCGGGCGTCAGGGTCTTGGCAGCCTCACCGCGGGCGCAGACAGCGCCGATGGGCACGCCGGAGCCGAGCGCCTTGGCCATGGAGCAGGTATCGGGCTCAACGCCGTAGTTCTGATGCGCGAAGAGCTTGCCGGTACGGCCGGAGCCGACCTGGACCTCGTCGAACATGAGGAGGATGCCCTTCTCGTCGCACAGGTCACGCAGGCCCTGCAGGAATTCCTGGGAAGCGGGACGCACGCCGCCCTCGCCCTGGACAGGCTCGGTCAGGATGGCGCAGACGTACTCGTCCATGATGTCCTTGACGGACTGGAGGTTGTTGAACTCAGCATAGCGGAAGCCGGAGGGCAGGGGCTCGAAGTAGCGGTGCACCGCATACTGGCCGGTGGCCGTGCAGGTCGCGAGGGTACGGCCGTGGAAGGAGTTCTTCATCGTGATGACGACGAAGCGCTCGGGATGGCCGTGATCCTTGGCGTACTTGCGGGCGAGCTTGATCTGGCCTTCGTTGGCCTCAGCGCCGGAGTTGGCGAACAGCACCTTGTCGAAACAGCTGTTCTCGACGATGAGCTTCGCGGTCTGGACAGCGGGCTCATTGTAGAAGTAGTTGGAGCAGTGCAGGATCGTGTGGGCGCGCTCTTCGAGGCACTTCACGATCGCGGGATGGCAGTGACCGAGACCGTTGACGGCGATACCACCGATGAAGTCGAGGTACTTGTTGCCGTCCTTATCAAAGACGTAAGCGCCTTCGCCGCGCTCGATGGAAAGGGGCATACGGACGTGGTTGCCATAGAGATACTTGTCGCCGTTCTCGATGACTTCGGCGTTGGTCTTGAACTTTTCGATCATTATTATGTCCTCCTATAATAAAAGTTGGGTGTATGTTTTACCATTTGATGCCGACGCTCGGCTGTGCGGTGCCGATCGTCGTGCCGGTGCCCTCGTTCGTGAAGGCCTCGTAGAGCACGGAGTGCGGCTTGCGGCCGTCGATGATGTTGACGCTCGTCACGCCCTCTTCGATGGCCTGCACGCAGCAGTCGACCTTCGGGATCATGCCGCCGGCGATCGTGCCCTTGTCCTTGAGCGCCTTGACATCCTCGATGTTCAGATAGCTGATGACGTCGCGGATCTTGATGTCGTTGCACAGGCCCTCGATATCGGTGAGGATCACGAGCTTTTCAGCGCCCAGCGCGGAAGCGAGCTTGCCTGCGGCGGTATCGCCGTTGATGTTGAAAGTGTGGCCCTGACCGTCGGTGCCGACGGGGGCGATGACGGGGATGTAACCCGCGTCGAGCATGGCGAAGATGGGCTTGGGATCGACATAGTCGATGTCGCCCACGTAGCCGTGGACCTCGTCGCGCTGGTGGCAGTGATAGATGTCACCGCTGACGCCGGAAAGACCGACCGCCTTGCCGCCGAGCTTGTTGATAAAGCCGACGAGCTCGGTGTTCACCTGGCCGACGAGCACCATCTCGACAACACGCATGATGTCGGCGGAGGTATAGCGCAGGCCCTCGATGAACTCGACGGGGATGTCGAGCTTTTCGAGCATCTTGTTGATGCCGGGGCCGCCGCCGTGGCTGAGCACGGGCTTCATGCCGAGGAGCTTGAGCAGCACCACGTCGTGCATGACGGCGTCCTTGAGCTCTTCGTTGATCATGGCGTTGCCGCCGTACTTGATGACGATGATCTTACCCTGATACTTCTGAAGGTAAGGCATTGCCTCCATCAGAGTTTCGACCTTGTTTGCGATATCGCTCATGGTGGAGCCTCCTTCAAAAATTAGGTGCGGTAGTCGCCGTTGATCTTGACGTAATCGTAAGTGAGGTCGCAGCCCCAGGCCTTGGCCTCGCCGTCGCCCTGATAGAAGCGGACGATGACGGTAATGTCATGCTCGGTGAGGACCTTCTTGGCGAGCTCTTCGCTGAAGTCCGCGCCGAAGCCGTCCTTCATGACCTGCACTTCGCCGGCAGCGCTCTTGATGATGCAGTCGGCACGGGTCGGGTCAACGTCTGCGCCCGAGTAACCGGCAGCGGCCATGATGCGGCCCCAGTTGGCGTCGCGGCCGAAGACGGCAGCCTTGAAGAGCATGGAGCCCGCGATGGACTTGGCGACCAGGCGCGCGTCGTGCTCGGTGGGCAGGCCGTAGGCCTCGACCTCAATGAGGTGGGTCGCGCCTTCACCGTCGGAAGCGACGCGGCGGGCCATATCGGTGCAGATGGCGAGCACAAGGTCGGCCATCGCCTTCTTGTCTTCTTCGGTCTTGATCTCAACGCCGGAAGCGCCGTTGGCGAGCAGGAAGATCGAGTCGTTCGTGGAGGTGTCGCCGTCGACGGTGCACATGTTGAAGCTCTTATCCACAGCCGCGGAGAGCATCTTCTGCAGGTCTGCAGGATCCGCCTTGGCGTCGGTCGTCACGTAGACGAGCATCGTCGCCATATTGGGGTGGATCATGCCAGAGCCCTTGGCCATCGCGCCGATCTTCACGGTGCCGGTGGAGAGCTGCAGCTCATAGGCGCACTCCTTGCGGACGGTATCGGTGGTCATGATGGCGTAGGCAGCCTCGGAGCCGTTCTCCTTGGCAAGCTTTGCGGGAATGATCTCGCGGATGCCCTGAAGCACCTTGTCGACCGGAAGTCTCTGGCCGATGACGCCGGTGGAGCAGACGAACACTTCGTCCTCGCCGAGGCCAAGCAGCTTTTCCGCCTCGCGCTCAACGGTGCGGGCGTCTTCGATGCCCTGCTTACCGGTGGCGGCGTTGGCATTGCCGGAGTTGATGACGACGGCGCGGGCCTTGCCCTTTTTCAGGATCTCGCGGTCAAGGATGACCGGAGCTGCGCAGAACTTGTTCGTGGTGAAGCAGGCCGCGCAGGAGCAGGGCAGGTCGGAGTAGAGAACAGCGACGTCTGGCTTCTTGTTCTCGCGCTTTTTGATGGCGGTGTAGACCGCGCCGGCGGTGAAGCCCTGCGGCGTGGTAACGCCGCCCTCGATCTTTTTCAGATTGGACATGTGGGGGGATCTCCTCTCTTAACGTTAGTTTAGCAGCATTCTTGCCTAAATCGGGTCGAAACTCGTCGAACCGAAAATTACGGATACATCGGGGGCATCATGAGGCCGGTGGTCTCGGGCAGGCCCATGATGAGGTTCATGTTCTGGATGGCCTGGCCGGCTGCGCCCTTGCCGATGTTGTCGATCACGGAGGAGACGATCAGGCGGTGGGTACGCGCGTCGAAGGTCGGGGTCATCTCGCAGAAGTTCGTGCCGTAGACCCACTTGGTCTGAACGGGCAGGCTCGCCGGGAAGACCTTGACGAAGGGCTCATCCTTGTAGAAGTCCTTGTAGAGCTCGTAAACTTCCTCGTTGGTGAAGTCCTTGTCGCAAGTTGCGTAGATGGTGACCTCGATACCGCGGACCTGGGGCAGGAGGTGCGGCTGGAAGTTGATGTACTGCCAGGTCTCGGGCTTCATCAGATCCTTGCCGGTGATGTAGGCAATGTTCTGCTCGATCTCGGGCGTGTGGCGGTGGCCACCGCCGAGGGCGTAAGCGCAGAAGTTGTTCTCCGCCTCAGTGAGGAGCTTGTTGAGGGCGGGACGGCGGCCGGCTCCGGTGTAGCCACTCTTGGCATCGATGACGATGGTGTTGTCAACGATGTGACCGGCCTTGAGCATGGGCTGGAGGCCGAGGGTGGAAGCAGTGGGATAGCAGCCGGGGTTGGCGATGAGCTTCTTGCCCTTGGCAAGGTCGCGCATGACCTCAGGGATGCAGTAAACAGCGTCGTGGGTCATCTTGGCGTCGGGGTGCTTCTGGCCGTACCACTTCTCCCAGACGTCGACATCGCGGAAGCGGATGTCAGCGCCGATATCGATGATGGCGCAGTCCTCAGCGAGCACGATCTCCGCCCACTTGGCCACGTCGCCAGAGGGGACCTGGATCATGATGACATCGCTCTTCTTCGCGGTCTCGCGGACGTTCTCCTCCGTAAGGTCCATGATGACCTGATCATAGAAGCCGCGCAGAGCGGGATGATGCGTAGAGATGGCATCGCCGACACCGTAGGTATCGAGCACGTTGACAAGCTCTCCCTCGTGGTGGTTGACCATCATGCGGAGCACTTCGCCGCAAACATAACCGGTAGCACCGATGCAGGAATAATGGATCATGTCTGTTTTCCTCCTTGTTGATTCGACATTTTGTCTGACAATTTTGTACTGCTTGGAAAATCCCGTGTGTAGGCATTGAATTTTCTTTGTTGATATTGTATAATCCAAAAGCAGTTTTGAAAAGCGAATATATTTTTATATGCGCATTCCAAAATGGAATCTTCGAGATATTGTTGATTATTGAGGGCATTTATAATGAGTATTCGTAAATATATTGCCTATCTCCGCACTGTGGAGACCGGCAGCATCACCCAGGCGGCGAACGAATTGGGCTATACGCAGTCCGCCGTGAGCAAGATGATCTCCGACCTTGAGCAGGACTGGCAGGTCAAGCTCTTAACGCGCAACCACTCCGGCATCGAAATTTCCTCCGACGGCATGGTGCTCCTGCCCACGATCCGCGAGATCGTCAAGGACTATGAGGACCTCAACTTTGCCGTGTCCGAGCTGCACGGCGTGCAGTCCGGCACGCTGCGCCTCGGGTGCTTTACAAGCCTTGCCATCAGCCTGCTGCCGGAAATTCTGAAGGACTTCCACCAGACGTACCCCAACATTCAGATTCAGCTGATGACTGGCGAGTATTATGAAATTTCCGAATGGCTGCGCCGCGGCGCGATCGACTGCGGCTTTCTCGCCGTCCCCGCCTCCAACGACTTTGAGACGACGACCATCCTGCACGACACGATGGTCGCCATCCTCCCGAAGGATCACCCGATGGCGGGCGCGTCCGTCTTCCCGCTCGAGCAGCTGCCGCACGAGAACTTCGTGCGCCTGATGGAGATCGAAGACTACGAATTCAACCGCCTGCTCGACCAGTGCAATATCCACCCCGAGGTCACCTACGACACGACGAGCGACTTCGCGCTCTTGTCCATGGTCGAGGCGGGACTTGGCGTCAGCATCGTGCACAGCCTGCTCATCAAGCCCGAGCGCTATCATGTCGCCGTGCTGCCGCTCAATGTCAAGCAGTCGCGCGAGATCGGCATCGCCGTGAAAAAAGGCTTCCTCCCCTCCACGATCACACAGCTTTTCCTCCAGCATGTGGTCGACTACACCAAGGATATGGGCGAGATCACCGTCATCCGGCACTGAGTTTTTCTTGAAAAATCAGGGGGAAATTTCATTTTCCAACCGACGGTTGGAAAGGATTTTCCCCGATTCAACCACCGCGCCATTGTCAATCCTCCCCATGCCCCCTATACTGAGTCCATAACCGGTGATTCAAAGCCGCGGCTGCAGCACGGGGCAAGGAAGGACCAACATGTTACGATCGGCGATCAGGCGTTTGCACGCGATGTGCTGCCTGAATATGAAGGAAACGTCGGCGCCTGACTTCCCGTTCGACGCGGGACACCCGCTCATCGCGTTTCCAACGCTCACTTTACTATTATAATGCAGTGCAGGAGGATAGACAACTTGGAAGAATCGACAATGGGCGCGCGCATTCTGTGCCGCCGTAAAGAAAAAGGACTGACACAAGAGGCGCTGGCAAACAAGCTCGGTGTGAGCAATCAGGCCGTGTCAAAGTGGGAGGGCGATGTCTGCTGCCCTGACCTGCAGCTTTTGCCGCTGCTGGCCGACACGCTGGAGCTCAGCCTCGACGAGCTCTTTGGACGCGAAAGCAAAGAAAAGCCCACCCAAAAAGCGGAAGCGGACAGCCAGATCTTGCCCATCGCGGCAGAGCTGCCGTGGGAGGATGACGACGCCATCCACGCCGTGCTCTTTCAGGGGCACCGGCTGCTCCAACCGAAACAGGGGAGCCTGTTCCGCCACGACAAATATGACGAGATCCGCAAGACCGTCGAGCTGCACTTTTCCGGCACGGCGCAGGATATTTACAGCGACTTTTCCGTCGTCTGCACCGATTCCACGATCTCCGGCAGCGTCAGAGCCGGTGACGGCGTAACCTGCGCCGACGTCGGCGGCGATGTGTCCGCGGGAGACGATGTGACCTGCGGCAATGTCGGCGGCAATGTGCAGGCGGGCGACAGTGTGCACTGCACCGGCGACGTGCAGGGCAATGTCCGCGCGAGCGACAGCGTCACCTGCGGCAATGTCGGCGGCGATGTGTCCGCGAGCGACAGCGTCCGCTGCGGCGAGGTCAGGGGCAACGTCCGCGCAAGCGACAGCGTCACCTGCGGCGACGTCAGCGGCAGCGTGAGCGCCGAGCGCGTGCGCTGCACCAAAGCCGGCGGCGATGAGCAGGAGGGCTTCACCTTTACCAAGAAGGGCAAGAGCTTTACCTTTCCCCTCCGATAAAAATCGCAAAAGCGTGGCCTTAAGAGGTCGCGCTTTTTTCCTTGTCATCGCGGCGGGTTTGTGTTACCATAACTTTGACAAAGGAAAAGGTGGGAGAAACATGGAAAATACCTTCAAGAGCTCCGTCTTCGGCGGCTTCAACCGCGATGATGTCATCCGTTATATCGAAAAAACCTCGCTCGAGAGCAAGCAGCAGATCGAAGCGCTCGAGCAGGAGAGCGACGGCCTCTGCCGCGAGAATGCAGAGCTGCGTGACAAGCTCGCCGCCGCCGAGCGTGAGCGCGACAAGCTCGCCGAGTCCTATTCGACCGCGTCCAGCGCGCAGGACGCGCTCAAAAAGGGTCTGACCGCCGCGCAGGAGACGATCTCCGAGCTGCGCGCGCAGATCGAAGAGGGCGCGCAGAAGCTCGCGAGCGCCAAGGCCGACTGCGACCGCCAGCTGAAAGCCAAAGAGGAGGCTGCCGAGCAGCGCATCGCCGAGCTGGAAGCGCAGCACGCCGAACGCCTTTCCGCCGCCGAGCAGGAGCGCAAGCGCCTTTTAAGCGAGCTTGACGAGCTCCGCCCGCAGGTCGAGGAATATGGCCGTGTCAAGGCGCACATCGCCGACATAGAGCTCTCCGCCCGCGAGCGCGCCGACGCGCTCGACGCCGCCACGCGCGAGCGTTTGCAGGCAATGATCGCGGCATGCAGAGGGCACTGCGAGCAGGTGCTCTCGACGCTCGGCGCGACTTGCGAGAGCGTGTCGAGCGAGCTCAAGCGCGCGGACGCTGCCGTCGCACAGCTGCCCGAGGCGTTCACCACGCTGGAGGGCCAGCTCGACGAGCTCAAAAAGTTAGAGCAGTGACAAGATAGCAAAAAAGAAGTGCGTTCCCGTTAGGAACGCACTTCTTTTTATGCTAATTCACTGTACTGATTGAAGATATCTGCAAACTCGTCCAGATGCTCGCGCAGGCTGTCGGGTGCCTCGGTGCGGAAGTAAAGCATCTCTCCCCCGCGGCGCAGGATAAGAAACTGGTGGACTTCGTCCGGTTCATTTGGAAGCCGGGTATTTGGTTTGATAAATTCTGCGTAGTACGCTTCGTCAAAGCCGTCAATCGAAAGCGTCTGCGCACCGCTTCCCATGAAGTAGTCGCGCAGCTCATGTGTCAAGGGCGTTGCCAGCACAGAGATACGCGGGGCGTAGAAGTCTACCTCTGTGCTCAGCTGCTCCCAGCCGTCGATCATTCCCGCATACGGGGTTTCACCGACGGAGTACACACGCCCGCCGAGCGGGGTGGAAAGATCTCGCTGATAGCACCAGTCGAACGGATTGCCGCCGAGCTCTTCGGCGCGAAGATAGGGCAGCGTCGGCTCGTCATAGTCATCGCCGTACTTGCTGTATCCCCCTTTTCCGAAGAGCACCGCGACCATCAGCACAACGACAATGAGCGAGAGCGCGCGATCCACTCCCGCCCAGCGGTTGCGCGGCATCTGCTCCACATACTCGCAATCCTCCATCGCGCGCTTAAGCGTGCGCATCTCTTTCCTCTCCTGTGCACCGCTGAACATACCGATGATGCTGCCAAGGAGAAGTGAAACACCCTGAATCACATCATTCTTCGGCATCGTGAGCAGCGACAGCAGCGGGATACTCCACGCGTAAAACACAAGAAAAATGAGCCCCGCGTCCATCAGCAGATAGACCAGCGGCAGAAAATAGCTGCGGCGCAGCTTTTTGCACAGTCTGCGGTAGCCATAGGAGTCCGTACAGTCCTTCGGCGTGGGGACGTGCGCAGTCCTGTCACCGCGCCAGATGTAGAAAATGCCGTCCTTCGTCCGGCAGACGTACTCCCAGCCCAGGCGGGCGCGCTTTTCGCGCAGGCTTTCGTCGGGGTCGTCATCGTCCGCGGCGGGTTCCAGGTGATAGCGGCAGTCGCACGGCTCGCCGATCACAAAATCGTCGTAGCGGAGCAGGAGCTTCCCCTCCGCCGCGCGCTCGGAAAGCCACTGCTCGATGCCGCGCGGGTCATAGGCGCTGGGCACAAAGCGGATGCTCTTCGTCTCGGGCTCATTCTCTTCGTTCGGCGCAGTCCCTCCGCTCTCCGGAAGCTCTGTTGTCTCGCGCAGGTTTTCGTCCATTCGCGCTCCCTCCTCTCTTCTCTCTATGGCAAAGTATAAAGAAGCGAGGGGGATTCTTCAAGCAAGTTCAGCGAGCATTGACAAAAATCGCGCGCAAGTTTATTGTTACATCACAAAAAAGGCAGGAAATTCCTGCCTTTTCTCGTTTCACAGCAAAATCGGCTGAATTTGTCTTCCCTCCAGCGCCGCCTCGGCCGTCGGGATAATTTTGCGGAAGTCCGCGATCAGCGACGTGGGCTTCGCCTCGGCGTTGTCCTGCCCGAAGGGGACAAAATAGTAGTTCTTGCGGTTCAGCAGCACCGCGATGTTCGGCGCGCTCGCGGATAAGCCGTCATTCGTCGCAATGGCAAGCACAACGGGCTTGCCGTTGCGCAGGTGCCCCTTCGCCGCCATCGTCACCGCGCCGTCCGTGATGCCGTGGGCGAGCTTGGCAAGCGTGTTTCCCGTGCAGGGCGCGATGACGAGCACTTCCATCGCCCCCTGCGGGCCGAGGGGCTCGGCTTCGACGATATTGCGCACGGCCTTTCTCCCCGCCAGCGCCTCCACGCGGGTGACGAAGTCCTCCGCCGTGCCGAAGCGCGTGGAATATTTCGCTGCGTTTTCCGACAAAATCGGGACGATCTCATGCTCGCGCGCGATGTCCTCGTAGAGTTTCAGCAGCTCGGGATGGTTGCAGAACGAGCCGCAAAAGGCAAATCCGATCTTCATGCTTCCTCCTTGATGAGTCGACATAACGTCTTTTTGATGGCGCGCGCCGCCGTCTCCGGCGCGACGCGCCCGGGCAGTCCCCCTGCCTTGAGATACGAAAGGCGCAGCGTTTCGACCGCGTCCATGTCAAAGCCGCTCGCGCTCGCAAGCTCGATGAGCAGGCAGTCCGGCGGCAGCTCGGCAAGGAGCGCTTCGTCCAATACCTGATGCGGCACAGTGTTGAACACCACGCGGAATTCCCCCAGCGTGCCGGAGAGGCGGTTCGTGTGCAGCGGCGCGTAGCCGAACGCGTCGATCCACGCAAGGTCCGACCGCTTGCGCGCGCTGACGCTGACCTTCGCTCCCAGCGCGCTCAGATCGTGCGCGAGCACCTTTCCGATGCGGCCAAAGCCGAGCACGAGGCACGGCGTGCCGTGCAGTGTGACGCTCGTGTGCTTCATCGCCGCCTCGATGGCCCCCTCCGCTGTTGGGATCGCGTTGCGCACGCTCAGCTCTTCCGAGGCAAAGTAGTCCGTGATCGTAAGCCCCAACGACTGCGCAAGCGTTGACGCGTCGTTTCCCACATTGCCCGCGAAAATGCGGTGCTCGCGCCGCAGCGAGCGCAGCAGGCTCTCCATCGTGAGCTCTGTGCCGCTCAAATAGCCGTTTTTCTCCGCCGGCAGCGGCAGGACGATAATGTCCGCTTTCAGCGCGTCGCACAGCGCCAGCGGCTTTGGCGCACCGGTCAGCTCCCACGAGCAGACGTCGTACCCCTCCGCCGCCATCATCTGAGCAAGCAGGCGCATGCGTGCGTCGCCGCCCAGGAATGCTATCGTCTGGTCCATCTCATTCCCCCTTTTCCATAAAGGGTATGCCGCAGCGCGTGCGCGCATGACGCAAACTATTTTTGATTTTTTGCTTGGCAACTCTATTTTTATCGCTATAATAAGAATTATTCTAATTCTTATTTAGGAGAAACACATGACCAAGTACGCCCAGCAGATTTTCGATCTCGTCCTGTGCTCCACCGAGCACCCGACCGCCGAGCAGATTTTTCTGCAAATGAAGCAGGAAAATTCCAAAATTGCGCAAGCTACGGTGTATAACAACCTCAACGCGCTTATAGCGGACGGCAAACTCATCCGCCTGTCGCAGCCCGGCGCGCCCGACCGCTACGACAACACCACGCGCCACGATCACCTGATCTGCACCCGCTGCGGCGCGCTCGCAGACTTCAAGTTCACCGACCTGACGCACGACATCGAAGCCGCGCTCGGCGCGCGCATCCAGTCCTACGACCTTCGTATCCACTATCTCTGCCCCGCCTGCCGCAAGGCGCAGGAGCAGCATGAAAATTTTGAAAGATGAAAAGGAGAATTTCACCATGAAGACCAACAAGTATTCCGGCACCAAAACCGAGCAGAACCTGCGCACCGCCTTCTCGGGCGAATCCGAGGCGCGCAACAAGTACACCTTCTTCGCCTCCACGGCCAAGAAAGAGGGCTATGAGCAGATCGCCGCGCTCTTCCAGAAGACCGCGGACAATGAAAAGGAGCACGCCAAGATGTGGTTCAAAGAGCTCCAGGGCATCGGCTCCACCGCCGACAATCTGCTCTCCGCCGCTGAGGGCGAAAACTACGAGTGGACCGACATGTACGATTCTTTCGCCAAGACCGCAGAGGAAGAGGGCTTTCCCGAGCTGGCGCAGAAGTTCCGCCTCGTCGGCGAGATCGAGCGCCATCACGAGGAGCGCTACCGCGCGCTGCTGCGCAACGTCGAGACCGCCAAGGTCTTTGAAAAGAGCGAGGTCAAGGTTTGGGAGTGCCGCAACTGCGGCCACATCGTCGTCGGCACCAAGGCCCCCGACGTCTGCCCCACCTGCAACCACCCCCAGAGCTACTTCGAAGTCCACGCGGAGAATTATTGAGAATCGACAAACTAACAAGAGAGCCGCAGGCTGTGCCTGCGGCTCTCTTACTATTCACTTACTCCTTCGGCAGCAGGATGCAGATCGTCGTGCCCTTGCCCTCTTCGCTATGAAGCTCGACTGTACCGTGATGGTACTGCACGGCGTGCTTGACGATGGAAAGGCCGAGGCCTGTGCCGCCGCTTGCCTTCGAGTGGCTCTTGTCCACGCGGTAGAAGCGCTCGAAGATGCGGCTCTGGTGCTCCGGCGCGATGCCGATGCCCGTATCGGCCACGGAGACGAACGCCTTGCCGTCCCGTTCACCGACGCTCATGGTCACGCTGCCACCCTCGACGTTGTACTTGATGGCGTTGTCGCAGAGGTTATAGATGACCTCGTACAAAAGCCGCCGTACGCCTCCGATGGTCTCGCTCCCGCCCTCGACGGCAATCGCGATGTGCTTCTCCGCCGCCGCGGTCTTAAGATCGTCCGCCGCCTCCTGCGAAAGCGTGAGCAGGTCGACCGTCTCGCGCGGCATTTCGTCGCCCTCGTCGAGCTGGGACAGGCGGATGATGTCGCCGATCAGCGTGACAAGGCGCTGCGCTTCTTTTCGGATGTGGCCGACGAAGCGGGGGACGTCCTCCTGCTTCACCATGCCGTTTTCCAGCAGCTCCGCGCTGCCGATGATGCCTTGCAGCGGCGTTTTGAGCTCGTGCGACACGTTCGCCGTGAATTCACGGCGCGTCTGCTCCGCTGTCTCGCGCTCGGTGATGTCGAAAGCCAGCAACACAGCGCCGACCGCCGCGCCGCTTGCGCCGATGCGGCTGACGTCAAACTGCCAGATACGGCCGCCGCGCTCCACGCGCGCCTCACTGTGCCCCTCGTCCATGGCGCGCTCGATAGCAAGGCTCATGTCGTGGCTGCGGTCGATGGTCAAAAAGTCCTGCCCGACGCAGCTCTCGTCCGTGCCGAAGAGCTTTTCCGCCGCGGGGTTGATACTCAGCACATGCTCTTTTTCATCGAGCAGCACAAGCCCTTCGCGCATGCTGCTTGTGATCTGCGAAAATTCCGTCTGCTGGCGCTGAAGTTCGTCCATCTGCTCGTCGATCTGCAAGTGCTGGCGGTTGATGCGCCCGAGCAGCGGGGCGAGCTCTTCATAGGCGTCATTTTCAAGCGGATGCTCAAGGTCCAGCTTGTTGAGCGGCTGGACGATGCGGTGCGACAGGCTCTTGGCCAAAACAGAGGACAGGATCAGCGCCACGATCAGCACCACTAAAATAGGCTGCCCCATGCCGACGAGCAGCACACCCGCCGTCGCACGGCTCATCGAAATGCGCAGCACGCTCCCGTCCGCGAGCCTTTCCGCGCAGTACATCGTCTTTTGCAGCAGCGTCGAGGAATAGCGCGTGCTCTCGCCCTCGCCGTATTCCAGCGCTTGCTTGACCTCCACGCGGTCGGCGTGATTTTCAAGGCTTTCGGCATCGGTCACGGTGTCGTAGAGCACCGTACCGTCGTTTTCGATCCACGTCAGGCGGTAGCGCTCGGAGGAGAGCTGAGAGAGATACTCCGTCCCGTTTTTCTCCACGGCGACGGCGGCAAGCTCCAGCTCGTCGCGCAGCTGCTTTTTTTCGACGCTCCCAAAGTATTCGTACAGGCAGCCCATGATGACGAGCAGGCTCGCCAGCAGCACCGTGCCCGCCACAAGCAGGATGGAGTGAAAGATCTTTTTTGTCATGCCTTGCCCTCCATCCGGTAGCCCACGCCGCGCACGGTCTCGATCTTCTCGCCGTACGCGCCGAGCTTCTGCCGCAGCGTGCGGATGTGCATGTCCACCGTGCGCGTCTCGCCGCAGTAGTCCGTGCCCCACACGTCCGCCATGAGCTGGTCGCGCGAAAACGCCGTGCCGGGATGCGAGAGGAACAGGCGCAGCAGTTCGAATTCCTTGTATGTCAGCGCGACGCTCTCTCCATCCGCCGTGACGGTGTGGCTCTCTTCGTCGAGCACCAGACCGCCGCAGCGCAGCTGGGCTGCCGTCTTCGTGCCGCAGCGGCGCAGCACCGCTTTGACGCAGGAGACGAGCTCCATCACGCCGAACGGCTTTGTTAGATAATAGTCCGCACCGAGGTCGAGACCGCGGATCTTGTCGTATTCCGCGCCCTTGGCCGTCGCCATGACGACAGGAATATCGGAAAGCGCCGCGTCCGCGCGCATGCGGCGCAGCAGCTCCATCCCGTCGATGCCGGGGAGCATCACATCGAGCACGACAAGCTCGGGTCTTCCCGTGCGCAGCGCCTCCCAGAACGAGGTACCGTCTTCAAAGCCCTTGGCCTCAAAGCCGGTCGATTGCAGGGCATATACCTCGATATCGCGGATACTGGCATCGTCTTCCACGCACCAGATCATACTTTACCCCTCCTTATGCTCTCCTGTCACAGAGAAAATGACCCATTCGGCGATGTTCGTCGCATGGTCGCCGATGCGCTCAAAATACTTGGCGATCATCAGCAGGTCGAGTGCGAATTCACCATCATCAGGGTCCTGCGCGATGCGCTTGATGAGGTCCTTCTTCACGCGCGCGAAATAGTCGTCCACGGTGTCGTCCTCGGCGATGACCTGGTCGGCAAGCGCTGTGTCGTGCTTGACGTAGGCATCCACGCTCTCGGTCACCATCTTAATAGTCGAGCGCGCCATCTCGCGCAGGAGATTACTGTTTTCCGCACCGCGCCCGCCGAGGAACGTGATGATCTCGGCAATATCCTCGGCCTGGTCGCCGATGCGCTCCATGTCCGTGATCATCTTGAGCGCCGCCGAGATCTGGCGCAGGTCCTTTGCCACGGGCTGCTGCTGCAAAAGAAGCTTTAGGCACAGCGACTCGATCTCGCGCTCCTTGCGGTCGATCTCCTGATCGAGCGGTGCGACGCGCGCGGCCAGCTCCGCGTTGCCCTCCGTCAACGCCTGTGCCGAAAGGGCGATGACCTCCTCGCACAGCGCGCCCATCTCAATGAGCTCGCGGTTCAAAAGCGCAAGCTGTTCATCAAACCGGCTTCTCATTTAACCGAACCTCCCCGTGATGTAATCTTCTGTCCGCTTGTCCTGCGGCTGGGAGAAGAGCTTCTCCGTCTCGCCGTACTCTACGAGCTCGCCGAGCAGGAAGAACGCCGTGTGGTCGGAAATACGCACCGCCTGCTGCATGTTGTGCGTGACGATGACGATGGTGTACTTCTCCTTGAGCTCCATCGCGAGCTCTTCGATCTTCGACGTCGAAATGGGGTCGAGCGCACTTGTCGGCTCGTCCATCAGCAACACCTCGGGCTCGACCGCGAGCGCGCGGGCGATGCAAAGGCGCTGCTGCTGGCCGCCGGAGAGGCCGAGCGCGTTTTTCTTCAGGCGGTCCTTGACCTCGTCCCAAATCGCCGCGCCGCGCAGGGATTTTTCAACGATCTCATCGAGCTTTGCCTTGTTCTTCACGCCGTGCGTGCGCGGACCGTAGGCAATGTTGTCGTAAATGCTCATCGGGAAGGGGTTCGGCTTCTGGAACACCATACCCACCTGACGCCTAAGCTCGCTCACATCGACGGACGAGTCAAAAATGTCCTCACCCTTATAGAGGACGCTGCCCGTGATCTTCACATCGGGAATCAAATCGTTCATGCGGTCGAGCGTCTTTAAAAACGTCGACTTGCCGCAGCCACTCGGGCCGATGAGCGCCGTAATGCTTTTTTCGGGAATTTCAATGTTGATGTCCTTGAGCGCCTGATGGCTCCCGTACCACAGACACAAGTTCTCAACGGAAAGGATATTGTTCATAGCCCTCTCCCCTCTTTCAATTTGTCTTCAAAGGCGAGGCCGTACCAGTGGCTCTCGCCGCGTTTTGCCGTTTTCTGCACGCAGTCGTCGCAGAATTCCGCCGCGTCTTTCAGAGCTTGCGGCATGCCTTTACCGTTCATCAGCTCGCCGCACAGGGCGGAGACGAACACATCACCCGTGCCATGCAGCGTCTGCGGAAGGCAGGGCTTGAAAATTTCCATATACTGCCCGTTCAGCCGCGCGCAGTAGCCAATCTCCTCCCCGCGGTGGACGCCGGTGATGATGACATTTTCCACCGTGAGCGCTTTAAGAAGCGTTTCTATCGGTGCGTCCATCCCGCACCCCGCGAGAAGCGCCGCCTCCGTGCGGTTGGGCGTGATAAGCTGTGCGCTCTCGCACAGCGCGCGCATCGCCTGCACGTACTCTTCGGTAAAGCAGCCGTACAGCGCGCCGTTGTCGCCGAGCACGGGGTCGACCACAACGATGGTATCCTCCCCCGCAAAGTCGCGGAGGAAATCTTTTGCAAAATGCATCTGCTCCACCGAGCCGAAAAAGCCCGTGCAAATGCCGTCGAATTTGATTTGAAGCTGTCTCCAGTGCGCGGCAAAGGCCTTCATCTCGTCCGTCATATCGCGCATGACGTAGCTGCCGAAGCCGTCCGCCGTGTGCGTCGATAAAATGGCCGTCGGCAGCGGTACCGTCTCCACCCCGTAGGAAGAGAGGATGGGCATGGCCACGCTCAGCGAACACTTGCCGAAGCAGGAAAGGTCATTTAAGAGCGCCATGCGCTTCATGCCGCTTCCGTTGACAGGTCGTATCATTGCTGTTTCCTCCTGAAGTATCGGCCGACCAGATCGGCGATGAGGTTAATGAGCATCGTCAGCAGCATCAAAATGGCCGCGATGGCGAACACCACCCCCGTATCGCTCGACTCCTTGGCGTAGAAGTACAGCGCCACCGTCAGCGTCGCGCCCGCGTTGTGCATGCCCTCAAAGAAGTTGTAGAGCATGTGCGCCGAGCCCGCCGTGAATAAGAGCGCCGCCGACTCGCCGAGGATGCGTCCGATCGACAGGATACAGCCCGTCACGATACCGTCCACGCAGCTTGGCAGCACCACCGTGCGGATGGTGCGCCATTTGCCCGCGCCCAGGCCGAACGCGCCCTCGCGGTAGCTCTGCGGTACGGTCTTGAGGCTCTCCTGTGTCGTTCGCATGATGGTCGGCAGGTTCATGATCGTCAGCGTCAGCGCACCCGCAAGAAGCGACGTGCCGTTTTTGCAGAAGATCAGCATGCCAACAAGGCCGTAGATGATCGACGGGATACCGGAGAGCGTTTCGGACGCGTATTCGATGATAGAGACGAGCTTTTTGTTCGCGGCGTATTCATTTAAGTAGATGGCCGCGCCCACGCCGAGCGGCAGCACGATTAAAAGCGTCGCGATGACGATGTAGAGCGTGCTCAGGATGTCCGGCAGGATGCCGACGCGGTTGGCAAGATAGCTCGGCGCGGTGGAGAGCATCTCCCAGGTGATGTTCGGGATGCCGTTGCCCAATATATAACCAATCATACCGACTACGAGCGCGCAAGTCAATACTGCGGCGACGCCCATCAGGAGCTTCATCGCCGTGATATAGGCCTTGCGGCGGGCCGAAGACTGCATTTTCAGCATCAGTTACCCTCCTTGTCCCGCTTTAAGAAGAAGTTGAGCGCCGCGTTGATGAGCAGGATGAAAAGAAACAGCACGAGCGCGATGGAGAACAGCGCCTGACGCTGGAGACTGCCCGGGCCAGAATAGGACATTTCGCTTGCGACCGCCGTCGTAAGGAAGCGGACACTCTGGAACAGCGACGGCATGTTGGATACGTTACCGGATACCATCATGACGGCCATCGCTTCGCCGATGGCGCGGCCCACGCCGAGCACGACGGCCGCGGCGATGCCGCTCTTGGCCGCCGGAACGGAGACGCGGAAATAGGTCTCGACCTCAGTCGCACCGAGGGCAAGCGAGGCGTCCTCATATTCATGCGGGACGGCCTCGAGCGCCGTGACGCTCACCTTGATGATCGACGGCAGGATCATGACGGCCAGCACGATGATGGCCGCAAACAGGCTTGCGCCGTCCGGCAGGTGGAACGTCTTGCGGATGGCAGGCACGAGCACCAGCATACCGACAAGGCCGTACACGACCGACGGGATCCCAGCGAGCAGGCTGACGGTGGCCTCCAGCACGGTGCGGACCTTCTTGGGCGCGACCTTGGAGAGGTACACCGCCGTCAAAAAACCGATGGGCACGCCGAGGACGATCGCGCCTGCCGTGCCGTAAACACTCGTTAAAATAAAGGGCAGGATGCCGTACTTCGGCTCCGCCGACGTCGACGACCACACCTTGCCCGTGAGAAACGGCACAAGGCCGATCTTCTGAATGGCCGGGATGCCGGAGATGACGAGATACACCGTGATCAGCAGCACGCATCCGACCGTAATGAGGCCGAGAAGCAGAAAAATACCGTGGACGACGGCTTCAAACATTTTTTTCCTCTGCGCCATAATTGTTTCCTCTTTTTGCTGTCAGCGGGAGACGGCTCACGCCGCCTCCCGTGATGGTTCCTGTGTTCTGTTAGTTGGCTGCGACCGCACCGGCAGCGGCGATGATGCTTGCCGCGTCAGCGGACAGCGCGTAGTCGAAGAAGGCCTGTGCCGCGGGGGAAAGCTCGGTGCCCTCCTTCGTGACGAGCACGAACGGACGCTGGACCACATAGCTGCCGTCCTTGACGGTCGCCTCCGTGGCTTCCACACCGCCGACTGTCAGCGCCTTGACGCTGTCGCCGACCGCGGAGAGGGAGGCATAGCCGATGGCGTCGGGGTTCTGGGACACGGTGTTGATGACGTCGCCCGTGGAGGTGAGCTCCTGACGGTACTGGCAGGCGTCCTTGGTGTCGGTGATGGACTCGAAGCCGTCACGCGTGCCGGAGCCGGCCTCACGGCCGATGAGCACGATCTCGGCGTCGTTGCCGCCGACGTCCTTCCAGTTGGTGATCTCGCCGGTGTAGATCTTGGCGATGGTGTCAACGTCGAGATCGGAGACAGGGTTCTCGGGGTTCACGACAATGGCGATGCCGTCGAGCGCGACGACGGTCTCAACAAGGCCGGAGGCCTTTTCGTCATCCTTGAGCGCGCGGCTCGAAAGGCCGATGTCGCAGCGGCCTTCGCTAACGGCCTGAATGCCGGAGCCCGAGCCGGTGGGGTTATAGGTGAACTTCACGTCCTTGTTCATGGCCATGAAGGATTCGCCAAGAGAGTTGATGACCTTTTCCATCGAGGTGGAGCCGTCGGTCGAGACGGTGCCGGAGAGGGTCGTTTCGGTGTTGCTGCCGTCAGTGTTGGGGTCGGCGCTGTTGTCGTTCTTGCTGCCGCAGGCGGTCAGCAGGCTCAGCGCCATGACAGCGGTCAGCGCAAGAGTGAGAAACTTTTTCATTTGAAATACTTCCTTTCAATTTTTCCAAGATGTTGTTCCTTGCTACATTTGCCATCATAAAGGCAGGTTGTAAAATCAGAAAGTCGCCTTTTGTAAAATCGCGGTAAAAGAGAAAAAGGACGTTTTCCGTCGGAAAACGTCCTTTTTGAAGGTCAAATATCGTGTTATTCGGTGCGCAGCGCTTCGACAGGGTCCTTGCGCGCGGCGATGCCGGAGGGGATGAGGCCCGCGATAAACGTGAGCGCCATGCTGATGACCACGAGCGCCACACCGCCCGCCACCGGCAAGATGGCGTTGAGACTCTCGATACCCGTCAAGTGGTGCACGACGAGGTTGATGGGGATGATCAGCAATAGCGTGATGCCGATGCCGATGGCACCCGAGCAGAAGCCCTCGATGAGCGTCTCCGCGTTGAACACGCGCGAGATGTCGCGCTTGCTCGCGCCGATGGCGCGCAGAATGCCGATCTCCTTCGTGCGCTCGAGGACCGAGATATACGTGATGATGCCGATCATAATGCTCGACACGACGAGCGAGATCGCGACGAATGCGATAAGCACATAGCTGATGGCGTTGATGATCGTCGTGACCGAGCTCATCAGAAGCGCCACATAGTCGGTGTAATCGATCTGGTCGTCTTCGGAAACGCTGCTGTTGTACTGCTCGATTGCATCGGCAATGGCGTCCTTGTCGGCAAAGGTCGAGGCGTAGATGTTGATGGTCTTGGGACTTGCGAGGTCGACGTCGCCAAGCAGCTTCAAATTGTCCTCATACGTGCCGTTCGAGACCGTCGCAGGCATGTAGTTATCATAAAGCCAGTTGTACTGCTCGCTCGTCAGCGGCGTGACAGCGGGCGATTTTTCGAGCGCCAGATCGAGCACCATGGCGAGCTGATCACTTGTCATGTTAGATAGCCGCGCCTGCACGCCTGCGGCGTACTGCTCTGTCACCTGCTCGCGGATAGACTGCTCCACGTAGCCGAAAAGCGTCTCGTCGTCCATCTGCGCGATGTAGGACTTGACGGTCGCCTCATCCACGCTCATCTGCTGGGCGTAGGTCGAAATGACCATCTGCTCGATGCTCGCGCGGTCGAGCGAGCCCATCTGCTGCTCCACGATGGCGGAGAGATACTCTTCGCTCGGCACGCTCATCATCGCGGTGTAGGCTGCGGCGCGCTCGGTGACGGAAAGCGTTTCGAGATAGTCCGTCACGTCCGCTTCCTTCTGCTCGTCGCTCACGGAGTAGTCGTCCGTCAGGAACGGCAGGCCGAGGATGACGTCGGTCGCGGGGTCGGCCTTCTGCTTGCGTAAAATCTCGGTCTGTCCCGCCTTTTCGACGAGATAGTCCGTCAGCGCGGACGTATAGCCGATCGCGCCGGAGAGCATCGAGGATACCGCGTTCTCATTCGGGCGCAGGATGCCGACGATCTTCACGCGCGTGCCGACGTCGTCGGAATTGTAAAGGAAATCGAGTCCCGTGTCCGTTGTGCTGACGTCGGTATATGTGCCGCTCGCGGAGTCGTACTGGTAGCGCTCAGCGGGCAGGACGATCTTGAAGCTCATATCGCAGAGGTCTTCATAGCTCCAGCTCTGGATGTCCTTCGTGTCGAATTCTTCTCCGTCCATCACACGCTGCATCGACTCCACGACCTCGTCCTGTGCGCTCAGGCCCAGCGAATAGATGACAAGGTCGGAAATTTCATTGTCCTTGTTGACGATGAGCATAACCTCGTCGTAATTCTGCGGCCAGGAGCCGTAAATGAGGTCATACTGCTCGTGCAGGAGGTCGCCCACGAGCTCGCCGCTCTCACTATCCTGCGGCGGGAGCATCTGCTCCCAGGTCTCCATCGCGGAGTAGGCCGAGCCGAAGCGCTCGAAATAGCTGCTGTAATCGCCGCCGTAGAGCTCGCTCATACAGGTCTGCAAAAGCTCCGTCACGTCGGACTTGAAGACCTTGCCGTCGGTGTCTTTGGCATAGATGCTCATGCCGAGGTCGTAGTCATAGGAAATGGAGCTGATGTGGCTTGAAAGCTCATTGTCGCCCTCGAGGTAGGTCTTGAAGTCCTTCAAATTGTTCGTCTGCGTCTCCGCCGAGGCAAACGAGCTCATCATGTCGTACATAATGTTGTTGGAGTACACGGCGTCGAGGTCATGTCCGCCGTCTCCGTCCTCATCGGGTGAATGGACGCCCATCATCGAACTGACCATACTGGACATATCCACGCTCTCCGCCTCGATGGTCAGAGGATAGCTTGAAAGCGTATCCTCCTGCACGCGGTCGATATAGGTCTGGATGCCATTGCTCAGCGACAGAATGAGTGCGATGCCGATAATACCGATGCTGCCGGCAAAGGCCGTTAAAAACGTCCGTCCCTTTTTCGTCATCAGGTTGTTGAGCGACAGCGACAGCGCCGTGCCAAAGCTCATCGAGGTCCTTTTGCTCCTGCCCGCGGCGGGCTTTTCTTCCACGGTCTCCTCATACGGCGCGCTGTCGTCCACGATCTCGCCGTCCTTTAAGCGCACAATGCGGCTCGCGTAGGTCTCGGCGAGCTCGGGGTTGTGCGTGACCATGATGATGAGGCGGTCCTTGGAGATGTTCTTCAAGATCTCCATCACCTGCACGCTCGTCTCGCTGTCGAGCGCGCCGGTCGGCTCGTCGGCGAGCAGAATGTCCGGATCGTTGACGAGCGCCCGCGCGATGGCCACGCGCTGCATCTGGCCGCCGGACATCTGGTTCGGCTTTTTGTCGAGCTGGTCGCCAAGGCCCACGCTCTCAAGCGCCCTGACCGCGCGCTCGCGGCGCTCGCTCTTGCTCACACCCGAGAGCGTGAGCGCCAGCTCCACGTTGCTCAATACCGTCTGGTGCGGAATGAGGTTATAGCTCTGGAAGACAAAGCCGATGGAGTGGTTGCGGTAGCTGTCCCAGTCGGCGTCGGAAAAGTCCTTCGTCGACTTGCCGTTGATGATGAGATCGCCGCTCGTATAGTGGTCAAGGCCGCCGATGATGTTGAGCAGCGTCGTCTTGCCGCAGCCTGAATGGCCGAGGATGGCGACAAACTCGCTCTCACGGAACTGTAAGCTCACGCCGCGCAGGGCGTGGACGGTGGTGTCGCCCGCCTGGTAATCCTTGACGATTCGTTGCAGCTTCAGCATAGTCTGCCTTCTTTCTGAGGAAATGAATGGATAATAATTCCAGAGTAGGATATCATTTTGACCTTTTACCGTCAACTGGCGCGGTCGAGAATTCACCGAAAGTTCATCTTTGTTTACTACTTGATAAAAGGAGCGCCGCGGCATCGCCGCAGCGCTCTCCGATCTTCTTTTAAGCGAACGATGTACTCATCTGCCGCTCGATCTCATAGCGCAGCACTTCTGCGCCCGAGGCGTCGTATCCGACAAAATACACCCGATCCCATCCATAGTCGCCATAGTTGGCCTCTGTCGCCACTCCGCCAGTGAGGAAATACCGATAATCGCCGTCTTCAATCAACTCAGCGGCGAATGCTTCACGTTTCTCAAAGGTGTAGTCCCCGTTTTCATCTTGTGAAACCGCGCGGTATCGCTCGATCACGGCGCTATCGACCGCGGCATCGTCGACGCGTCCCCAGTAAAAGATATCCCTTACGCCGTTGCGCGCCATATCCCACCAGCCCGCGTAAATGTTCTCACCGTCTGAGCAGTCAAGCGGCACACCGAAATCGTCCTGCCAGCCAAGCAAGGTGTAGAAATGGCTCGTGCCGCAATAGGTCACATTCTCGCTGGCCATCAGCGTGACGCGCAGCGTCTTATAGATGTTCTTGGCGGGAAGGGATGTGATCTCGTGCGTCTTTTCATACACGCCGTAGCGCTGTTCGCCGTCGCGTAGAGCCATGGCGCGCGTCAGGTGTCCGCCGCCGAGCATATTGCAGATGAGCAGCGCGCAGAGCATGATGACAACGCTCTTGACCGCGCGGCGCGCTCTCGTCGGCCGCTTTTCGATCTTCTGCTTTTTCATGGCTGCGTTCCCCCTTCCGGAAGCTCGATCCTCGTCTCGATGCGCTCGCCGAAGCGGTCGTAGACGAATGTCACGTAAGTATCGCCCTCTTCGAGCGGCACGGTATGCTGGCCATAGTGTACATATAAACTGCCGCTGCTGCCCCAACAACTGGAATACCGGACACCATCCCTATCGTACACCGTCTTGCCGCGCTCGTTTTGCAGTGACATCGTCTCGAACAGGCGCTCATAGACTCTTCTTCCCGGGATGCGGTCATAGCTGCTCACCCAAAGCACCGCCTGCCGCTCTCCCTCGCGCACACCGTATTCGATGCGGTTCAGCTGCACGATATCGTCCCCGATAGGGATGCGCTCGTGCAGGTCTGCCGCGCCGTCGAGCTCTTCCCATGAAATACTGTTCACCGCCGGACTCACGCGCTCGCGGATGCTCTCGTACACGCCGCTGAGCATCGGGAGCATAAAAAAGCCCTGCACACAGGCGACGACCGTGACGAAAATCGCGATACGCTGCACGATAACGAGCCAGAAGTGGCGGTACTGCTCGCGCAAGGCCCTGCCCGTCTCCTCCGGATCGCCCATCAGCTCCACGGCGCGCGCAGCGGCGTCCTCTTCCGTATAGCCGTGCTCGACCAGCGCTTCGGCGTGGTCTTCGATGTGACCGGCGAGCTCATTTCTCAGATCGTTCGCCTCGTCAGCCGTCAGGCGGCCGACCTGCGCGAGCACGCGGTCGCAATATTCCTTTCTGTCCATAGCCTCACCCTTTTTTAAGCAAAGTGCAGCACGGCGTTCACTGCGCCGCTGTACTCCTGCCAGGCCTTCTCCTCTTCTGTGAGCGCGGCCCGGCCGGCGCGCGTCAGGTGATAATACTTGCGCATCCGACCGGTGGGCGCTGCCTTTTCATAGGCTTCCACATACCCCTCGCGCTCCATGCCGTGCAGCACAGGGTAGAGCGTGCCCTCCTTCATCTCGAAGATATTGCTCGAGCGGCGCGCCAGCTCTAAAATGATCTGGTAGCCGTACATGTCCTCGGTCGAGAGGAGCTTGAGCAGTAGAAGCTGCGTGTGGTCAATGCTCTTTTTCTTCATGTTGCACCTCCAATGATACATAGAATATCTATGCTTGTAGTATACATAGAGTTACGAGGTATGTCAAGCCAAAAATATTTGTAAATTTTTGTTCATTTTCTTAACAGACCCTAAACTTTACTTCTTGTCCTTTTGCGGCATACAATTATAATAACAATCTGAAAATCCGGCGGGACTCTTTTACCGCCAAATCGCATCGACATGAAAAGAGAGGTTCCCCATGAAAACGTATCAAGCAGGCATCGACGTAGGCTCCACCACGGTCAAGCTCGTCGTGCTGGATGAAAACGGACAAATGATCTTCGGGCAGTACCAGCGCCATCTGTCCCACACACAGCGCGCACTGTCCGACTTACTCAAGCAGGCGCGCGCAGCGCTCGGCGAGTGCGCGCTCGAATTGCGCGCCACCGGCTCCGGCGCGATCAACCTTGCCAAGGCGCTCGGCATCCCCTTTGTGCAGGAGGTCGTCGCCGTCGCGCAGGCGCTCGAGCGCGTCGCGCCGCAGGTGGATGTCGCCATCGAACTCGGCGGCGAGGATGCCAAGATCATCTACTTCAAAGGCGGGCTCGAAGAGCGCATGAACGGCGTCTGCGCCGGCGGCACCGGCTCGTTCATCGACCAGATGGCCGCCCTTTTGCAGACCGACGCCTCGGGCCTCGACCGCGAGGCCGCGCACTATCAGCAGATCTACCCCATCGCCGCGCGTTGCGGCGTGTTCGCCAAGACGGATATCCAGCCCCTCATCAACGAGGGCGCGACGAAGGCCGACCTTGCCGCCTCGATCTTTCAGGCGGTCGTCAACCAGACGATCTCGGGGCTTGCCTGCGGCAAACCCATCCGCGGCCATGTCGCGTTCTTAGGTGGGCCGCTGCACTTCCTCCCCCAACTCAAGGCCGCGTTCATCCGCACGCTGAAGCTGACGGATGAGACGACCATCGACCCCGAAAATTCCCATCTCTTCGCCGCCACCGGCGCGGCCATCGACGAAACGCCCGCCGAGGCGCAGCCGCTCAGCGCGCTCATCAAGCGTCTCGACAGCGGCGTGCAGATGGATTTTGAATTAAAGCGCCTGCCGGCGCTCTTTGAAGACGAAGCCGACCTTGAAGCCTTCCGCACCCGTCACCACACGGCAGTCGTGCCGCGCGGCGATCTTGCAACGTATAATGGCGACTGCTTTCTCGGCTTCGACGCGGGCTCGACCACGACAAAGCTCGCGCTCGTTGGCGAAAAGGGCGAGCTTTTGTACTCGTTCTACGCCAACAATCAGGGCAATCCCATCAAGACTGCCATGCAGGCCGTACATACGCTGCGTGAAGCGCTCCCCGCGGGCGCGCATATTGCGCGCTCCTGCTCCACGGGCTACGGCGAAACGCTGCTCAAGTCCGCGTTCTCGCTCGACGAGGGCGAGGTCGAGACCATCGCCCACTGCACCGCCGCGTCGTTCTTCGACCCGAAGGTCGACTGCGTGCTCGATATCGGCGGACAGGACATGAAGTGTATCAAGCTCAAGGACGGCGCGGTCGACACGGTGCTTCTGAATGAAGCCTGCTCGTCCGGCTGCGGCTCGTTCCTCGAGAATTTCGCCAACTCTCTTGGCATGACAGCGCAGGAATTCGCGCACGAAGCACTCTTTGCCAAGGCCCCTGTCGACCTCGGCACGCGCTGCACGGTGTTTATGAACTCCAACGTCAAGCAGGCGCAGAAGGAGGGCGCAAGCGTCTCCGATATCTCCGCCGGCCTTGCCTACTCCGTCATCAAAAACGCGCTCTACAAGGTCATCAAGCTCTCCGATGCGAGCGAGCTCGGCTCGCACGTCGTCGTACAGGGCGGCACGTTCTTCAACGAGGCCGTGCTGCGCGCGTTTGAGCGTATCTCCGGCGCGCAGGTCACGTGTCCCGACATCGCGGGCATCATGGGCGCGTTCGGCGCGGCACTGCTCGCGCGCGACCGCTACCACGGGCAGCAGAGCACAATGCTCCCGCTTGAGGAGATCGAGCAGCTCACGTACAAGACCTCTGCCGCACGCTGTCAGGGCTGCCAGAACCACTGCATGCTCACGGTCAGCGTCTTCCCCGGCGGCCGCCGCCATGTGAGCGGCAACCGCTGCGAAAAAGCCCTGCGCGGCGAAAGCGCTGCCAAACCCGGCGAAAATATCTTCTCCTACAAGCGTGAGCGCATGTTCGCCTATCCCCCGCTCGAGCCGGAAAATGCGCCGCGCGGCGAGATCGGCATCCCGCGCGTGCTGAACATGTATGAAAACTATCCGTTCTGGGCGACGTTCTTCCGCGACCTCGGCTTCCGCGTCATCCTCTCCCCGTTCTCCACGCGCGCGATCTACGAGCTGGGCATGGAGAGCATTCCGTCGGAATCTGAGTGCTATCCTGCCAAGCTCGCCCACGGTCACGCCCAGTGGCTTATCGACCACGGCGTCAAGACCATCTTCCACCCCTGCGTGTTCTACGAACATCAGGAAGTGCCGGGCGCGCAGAACCACTTCAACTGCCCGATCGTCGTCTCATATCCCGAGAATATCAAGAACAACGTCGAAGCCGTGACCGACGGCTCCGTGCGTTATCTCCATCCCTTCCTCGCTTTTACAAATGAGAAGGTCGCGTCCGACCGTCTCGTCCAGTTCTGTAAGGAAGTATGGAACATTCCCGAAAAGGAAACGCGCCATGCCGCCCACCTCGCGTGGGAAGAGCAACGCAGGGCCAAGGCCGACGTCCGCGCCACGGGCGCGAAGGCACTCGCCGACATGGAGAAAAACGGCGGCAGCGGCATTGTGCTCGCCGGACGTCCCTACCACGTCGACCCCGAGATCAACCATGGCATCCCCGAGCTCATCGCGGCCTACGGCCTGACGGTGCTGACCGAGGACTGCCTCCCCATTAACTTTACCCCCAAGCGCCCCGTGCGCGTGAACGACCAGTGGGTCTACCACTCCCGCCTCTACACCGCGGCGGAATTCGTCTGCGGGCGCGACGATCTTGAGCTCATTCAGCTCAACTCGTTCGGTTGCGGCCTTGACGCCGTCACGACCGACGAGGTCTGCGAGCTTTTGGAGCAGGGCGGCAAGCTCTACACCTGCCTCAAGATTGACGAGGTCAACAACCTCGGCGCGGTGCGCATCCGCATCCGCTCGCTGCTCGCCGCCGTCGCCATGCGGCGCGAGCGCGGGATCCATTCGACCTCTCACGTACAGCCGTTCGAGCGCGTCTACTACACCAAGGAGATGCAGAAGCAGCACTACACCATCCTCGCCCCCCAGATGAGTCCCATCCATTTTGACATTCTCGAGCCTATCTTCCGCCACCACGGCTATAATTTTGAGGTACTGCAAAACGACGACCGCGCCGCCATCGACGCGGGCCTCAAGTACGTCAACAACGACGCCTGCTATCCCTCGATCACGGCGGTCGGCCAGCTGATGGAGGCTGTGACCTCCGGCCGGTACGACACCGACCACCTCGCCCTCATCATGTCGCAGACCGGCGGCTGCTGCCGCGCGAGCAATTACATCGCCTTCATCCGCCGCGCGCTCAAAAAAGCGGGCCTTGAACACATCCCTGTCATCTCGCTCAACGCCAACGGCATGGAGACGAACGAGGGCTTCCGCATCTCGCCGTCACTGCTGTTGGACGCCGCGCACGGTATCGTGCTTGGTGACCTGCTGATGCGCTGCCTGTACCGCGTGCGCCCGTATGAGCTCGAAAAAGGCAGCGCGAACGCGCTGCACCGCAAGTGGCGCGACATCTGCATCGACTCGCTCACGAGCGAGCATCCCAAGTACCGCTACGCACAGCTCTGCCGCGGCATTGTCGAGGATTTCGACGCGCTGCCCATCGACGAAACGCTCAAAAAGCCGCGCGTCGGCGTCGTCGGCGAAATCCTCGTCAAATACATGCCACTTGCCAACAACCATGTTGTCGACCTTTTGGAACGCGAGGGCGCAGAGGCGGTCGTTCCCGATCTGCTCGATTTCTTTGCCGCCACGATCTATGAGCAGGACTTCAAGCACACCCACCTTGGAAAGGGGTGGACTGCTTCGGCCAGCGCCAAGCTCGGCATTCCGGCGCTCCAGCGTATGCGCCGCCCCGCGATCGAAGCGCTGAAGGCCAGCAAGCGCTTTGATCCCCCCATGGCCATCAACCATGTGGCGGAGCTTGCCAAGCCCTTCCTTTCAATCGGCAACCAGTACGGCGAGGGCTGGTTCCTCGCCGGTGAGATGGCAGAGCTCATCACCTCCGGCACGCCGAACATCGTGTGCATCCAGCCGTTTGCGTGCCTGCCGAACCATGTGGTCGGCAAGGGCGTCATCAAGGCGCTGCGCGCGGCCTATCCCGGCGCAAACATTGTCGCTGTCGACTATGACCCCGGCGCGAGCGAAGTAAACCAGCTCAACCGCATCAAGCTGATGCTCACCGCGGCGCAGCGCGCGCTGCACGCGCAGGAGGCCACCCCGAAAAAGCCGAAGCCGCCCGAGGCTCCGTCCATCAGCCTGCCGCACCCCAAGGTCGCAATGCTCTGAGCGCAGAAAGCGGCAGAAATTGAAAAATAAGCTTGCTTTCCGCACCTTTCTATGGTATTATGAGTACCTGTGAATATAGCGTGATCACACGTTCAACAATTTGGAGGTTTTCACCATGACTTTATTCGTTACGATTCTTCAGCTTCTCTGCGGTCTCATCGTCATCGGCATCGTCCTGTTCCAGAGCGGCAAGTCCGCCGGCTTAAGCGGCGCGATCGGCGGCGTGGCCGATTCTTTCATGGCCAAGAACAAGGCCAAGAGCACGGATGCCCGTCTTGCGCGTGCCACCAAGTGGGTCGGCGCTGCGTTCATCGTCCTGACGCTCGTGCTGAACATGCTGTAAGAGCAAACGAATCCATAATGAAGAAGAGCGGAAGCAATGCTTCCGCTCTTCTTTTGCATCTTTGAAATACTGCTGCAAATGGCGGGAATTGTTACTATCTGCAAGTCGCACTGCGCTGTGTGTTCCGACGCCATTCCGCCTGATTGGTCAATCCTTTTCCAAACGATAAAAAGCCCTTTTGTATGGCTTCGCGATCTGCCATACAAAAGGGCTTTTTACTTATAATTCAGCTTTCGACTGCGGGGTTGGTTTAGACCAACTCGATCATCGCGGTCTCGGCGGCGTCGCCGCGGCGGACGCCGGTGCGAACGATGCGGGTGTAGCCGCCGTTGCGCTCAGCATAGCCGGGAGCGATCTCCTTGAACAGCTTCTTGCAGACATCCTCGCGGGTGATGAAGCTCATCGCCTGGCGGTAAGCTGCCAGATCGCCCTTCTTGCCGAGGGTGATCATCTTCTCAGCCACGGGCTTGATTTCCTTGGCGCGGGTGACCGTGGTCTCCATCTTGCCGTTATCCAGGAAATCGGTGACCTGCTGACGGAGCATCGCCATACGCTGATCGGTAGTCTTACCGAGCTTACGAGTTCCGGGCATAGTGGTTTTCCTCCTTGTAAGGATAAGTTGTCGGCCGTCGTTCTACGCGTGGGCGTAGGGTGCCGGTCTTAGTTGTTGTCTTCGCTGGCGAGGGACAGGCCCATCATGGCCAGCTTGTTGATGACCTCTTCGAGACTCTTGCGGCCGAGGTTTCTCACCTTCATCATATCGTCCTCGGTCTTGGAAATCAGATCCTCGACCGTGTTGATATTGGCACGCTTGAGGCAGTTGAAGCTGCGCACGCTGAGATCGAGCTCCTCGATCGTCAGCTCGAGCACCTTGTCGCGCTGCGCCTCGGCCTTCTCCACGACGGTGGACTTGCTGCCCATCGCGTCGGAAAGGTCGGTGAAGAGCGAGAAGTGATCGCAGAGGATCTTGGCGCCGAGAGAGACGGCGTCACGCGGACTGATGGTGCCATCGGTCCAGACCTCAAGCGTCAGCTTGTCGAAGTCGGTCATGTTGCCCACGCGGGTGTTTTCCACGGTGTAGTTGACCTTGTACACGGGCGTGTAGATCGAGTCAACGGGAATGACGCCGATGGCAGTCTGCGCGGTCTTGTTGCGGTCGGCGGACACATAGCCGCGGCCGTGAGAAAGCGTCAGCTCCATGTTGAGCGTCGCACCGGCGTCCAGCGTTGCGATGTGCAGGTCGGGGTTGAGGACCTCGACCTCGCTGTCGCCCTTGATGTCGCCGGCCTTGACCTCGCACGGGCCCACAGCCTCAATATAGACGGTCTTGATGCCGTCGGTATTGTGCAGACGGGTAATGAGGCTCTTGACGTTCAGCACGATCTCGGTCACATCCTCCTTGACGCCGGGGATGGTGGAGAACTCGTGCTGCACGCCGGCGATCTTGATAGAGGTCGCCGCGGTGCCGGGCAGGGACGAGAGCATAATGCGGCGCAGCGCATTGCCGAGCGTGATACCGTAGCCGCGCTCAAGAGGCTCCACGGTGAACTTGCCGTAGGTGCCGTTCGCGGGGTCTTCCACGCACTCGATCTTGGGCTTTTCAATTTCAATCATGCAGTTACCCTCCATTTCCATTCTGTGGTCTCAAAGTCCACACCAAAATTCTGCGTGTGTCTGTTGAGGGCTCGCCGCCGATTACTTGGAGTACAACTCAACGATGAGGTGCTCCTCAACGGGAACATCAATTTCTTCGCGGGCGGGAAGGCGAACCACGGTGCCCTTGAGGCTGTTCTTATCGCGCTCCATCCAGGTGGGGACCAGGAACACGGGAGCGTCCTGACCCATCAGGCGCTTGAAGACCTCGGAAGAGCGGCTGCTCTCCGCGACCTCGATCACATCGCCGGCCTTGACGAGGTAGGAAGGAATGTTGACCTTCTTGCCGTTGACGGTGAAGTGAGCATGGCTGACGAGCTGACGGGCCTGACGGCGGGTCATCGCAAAGCCCATGCGGTAAACAACGTTATCCAGGCGGCGCTCGACCGTGATGAGCAGGTTGTCACCGGTCTTGCCGGGGGCGGCAGCGGCGGACTCATAGTAGCCGCGGAACTGCTTTTCGAGGATACCATAGATGAACTTGACCTTCTGCTTTTCAGCAAGCTGAAGGCTGTATTCGCTCTTCTTCTTTCTCATCTGGCTGCCGGGGTTGCGATTGGTGGTCTTCTTCGCATAGCCCATCACAGCAGGAGAAATGCCCAAAGCCTTGCAGCGCTTGGCGATTGGCTGCATATTCTTTGCCATAGTGCTTTTTACCTCCTCTTTCGATTAGACGCGACGGCGCTTCGGGGGACGGCAGCCGTTGTGCGGGATGGGCGTGACGTCCTTGATCATCGTGACCTCCAGGCCGACAGCCTGCAGGGCACGGATCGCAGCTTCACGACCCTGGCCGGGGCCCTTAACAAAGACCTCGACCGTCTTGAGACCATGCTCCATCGCAGCGGTAGCGGCCGTTTCAGCGGCGCTCTGAGCGGCGAACGGAGTGGACTTCTTGCTGCCGCGGAAGCCGAGGCCGCCGGAGGAAGCCCAGGAAAGGGCGTTGCCCTGCGTATCGGTCACCGTGACCATGGTGTTGTTGAAGGAGGAACGAATATGAACCTGACCACGTTCGACGTTCTTCTTTTCGCGGCGACGGCGGATAACCTTCTTACCGGTTTTAGCATTGTTTGCTGCCATATTCTATTCTCCCTCCTTACTTCTTCTTGTTCGCAATGGTCTTCTTGGGGCCCTTGCGGGTACGAGCGTTGGTCTTGCTGCGCTGACCGCGAACGGGCAGGCCGCGGCGATGACGGGTGCCGCGATAGCAGCCGATCTCGCTCAGACGCTTGATGTCGAGTGCGGTCTGACGGCGAAGGTCGCCTTCCACGATGTAGCTGTGGTCGATGGCTTCACGAAGCTTGGCTTCGTCAGCATCGGTCAGATCCTTCACGCGGGTGTCGGGGTTCACGCCTGTCTGTGCCAGGATCTCCTGAGCACTCTTTCTGCCAATACCATAGATATAAGTCAAACCGATTTCGATTCGCTTATCCTTGGGCAGGTCAATACCGGCAATACGTGCCATACTTTTTAACCTCCAATTAAGTCTTAGCCCTGGCGCTGCTTATGCTTCGGATTCTCGCAAATGACCATGACACGGCCTTTACGACGAATGATCTTGCACTTTTCGCACATGGGCTTCACGGACGGTCTTACTTTCATGTCGATAAACCTCCATTACTTAGTACGCCAGGTAATTCGGCCGCGGGTCAGGTCATAGGGAGACATCTCCACTGTGACCTTGTCACCGGGCAGAATCCTGATGAAATTCATTCTGAGCTTTCCGGAAATATGCGCTAAGATCGTGTGTCCATTTCCAATGTCTACTTGGAATGTGGTGTTGGGCATGGCCTCAACGACAACGCCTTCCACTTCAATCATGTCGGATTTTGCCAAGTGTTATCCCTCCTGGTCCGGATTTTCCTTGCCGCTGTATGCGGCGATGGCTTTACGAAGCTCACTGTTTGTGATTTTTTCCTTGCTTCTGATCTTCTCGGCGACAGGCGCCGCGCTCTCTGCGATGAAACGGACATGCTTCTGCTTTTTCCGCTTCGGCGCTTCGATCCTGCGGCTCTTGCCGTCGGCCAGCAGCAGGTACTCCCCGTCTGTTTCCAGCACGAAGAAGTATTTGCCCTGTTCTCTGCCGGCAGTTGCCTGAACAAGATTCGCAATGTCCATGGCGTCCTCTTACGGTGCCGGAGCCGTCAGAATTTCGGGCTCGCCGGCGGTGATGAGGATCGTGTTCTCGTAGTGCGCCGCGTATTTGCCGTCACGGGTCTTGACGGTCCAGCCATCGCTCATCTGGCGGATGGCTGCGGTGCCCGCGTTCACCATCGGTTCGACGGCGATCGTCATGCCGCGCAGCAGCTTCGGCCCGTGGCCCGGAGCCCCGTAGTTGGGGATCTCGGGCGCTTCGTGCATGTTTCTGCCGACACCATGGCCGACATACTCGCGCACGACGGAGAAGCCGTTCGCCTCCACATACGCCTGCACGGCGTGGGAGATGTCGGAGATGCGGTTGCCCTCGCGGGCCTGCGCAAATCCTTCAAAAAAGCTCTGACGAGTCACGTCGATCAACCGCTGTGCCTCTTCGGAAATCTTTCCGCAGGGGTAAGTGGCTGCGCAGTCGCCGTGGAAGCCGCCGATGTATGCGCCCACGTCCACGCTGACGATATCGCCCTCCTTGAGCACCCGGGGACCCGGGATGCCGTGGATGATCTCGTCATTGACGGACACGCACACGCTGGCGGGATAGCCGTTGTAGTTTAAGAACGACGGCTCAGCGCCCTGCGAACGAATGAAATGGAACACTGCTTTGTCAATTTCTCGGGTTGTTACGCCGGGCTTTACCATTTCCCCTGCTAACGCACGGGCAGCCGCGGTAATTTTTCCCGCTCGGCGCATCAATTCGATCTCGCGCTCTGATTTCACAATGATCATATCTTAACCATCCTGTCTCAGTATTGCGAGGATCGCCTTGGAGGTGGCCTCCACCGGCCCCATGTCCTCCACCGGATACAGAACCCCACGCTCGCGGTAGAAGTCCTTGAGCGGTTCTGTTTCTCTATGATAGACCGCAAGGCGGTTTTTCACCGTCTCGGGCTTATCATCCTTGCGGGTGACCAGCTCGCCGCCGCAGACGTCGCAGACGCCTTCGGCTTTGGGCGGCACTGCCACGATGTGGTAGCTTGCGCCGCACTTGCTGCAAACCCTGCGTCCGCTCATGCGCTCCATGATGGTCGCGTCAGCGATCTCCAGGGAGACAACATGATCGAACTTGATACCGGCTGCCTCAAGAGCTTCTGCCTGCGCGATCGTGCGGGGCACACCGTCTAAGATGAAGCCTTTCGCACAATCGGGCTCGGCGAGCCGCTCTTTAATGATGCCGATGATGACCTCATCGGGTACCAGGTGGCCTTCGTCCATATAGGTCTTGGCCTTCATTCCCGTCGGCGTGCCCTCTTGGATGGCCGCGCGCAGAATGTTACCGGTGGAAATCGCGGGGATTCCTAACTCGCGGGAGATGACAGCGGCCTGCGTGCCTTTGCCAGCGCCCGGAGCGCCCAATAAAATCAGTTTCATAGAAACGCCTCTCTTACTCGAGGAAGCCCTTGTACTGGCGCATCATCATCTGAGACTCCAGCGCACGGACCGTCTCAAGAGCAACACCGACAACGATGATGACCGAGGTACCGCCGATGGCGAGGCCGGAGTTGCCCAGCAGTTTGCCGGCGATCAGCGGGCAGATGGCCACGATGCCGAGGTAGATGGCGCCGAAAAGGGTGACCTTGTTGAGAACCTTGGCAATGAAGTCAGACGTGGGCTTGCCCGGACGGAAGCCGGGAATGAAGCCGCCGTTGCGCTTGAGGTTGTTGGAGATCTCAACGGGGTTAAACTGAATGGTAGCGTAGAAATAGCTGAAGCCGATGATCATCAGGAAGTAGACGATCAGATACAGCACAGACTTGGTGTCGATCGCGTTGTAGATGCTGCGGCCAACGGTGCCCTCCTCGGGAGTACCGATGAAAGCCCAGATGGTGGCGGGCAGGGACGCGATGGTCTGCGCGAAGATGATGGGCAGAACGCCGGACATGTTCACCTTCATGGGAAGGGTAGATGCCTGGCCGCCGTACATCTTGCGGCCGACCTGACGCTTGGCGTACTGGACGGGGATGCGGCGCTCGGCCTCGTTGACGTGGACGATCAAAACGACCATCGCAAGCATACCGACGATGAGAAGCGCGATCCACAGGTAGCCGATGGAGCCCTTGGTGCGGATGTAGCTCGCACCCATCGTGACCATGTTGGGCACGCGGGACAGGATACCTGCAAACAGGATGATGGAGATGCCGTTGCCGACACCGAACTCATTGACCTGCTCGCCCAGCCACATCACGAACGAAGAACCGGCAACAAACGAAACGATGATCACGAGCGCCGGCCAGATGCCCTGCTGCTCGAGGATGTTGTAGTTCTTGCAGATCATGTAGTAGCCAAAGCCCTGAAGCAGGGCGATCGCCACGGTCGCGTAGCGGGTGATGGAGGCGATCTTCTTCTTGCCGGCCTCGCCGCCGTCGCGGGCAAGACGCTCGAGCGCGGGGATCGCGATCGTCAACAGCTGGATGATGATCGAGCTGTTGATGTAGGGCTGGACGCCCAGCGCGAAGACCGTCGCTTCTGCGAACGCGCCGCCGGACATGACGTTGTAGAGGCCAAGCACGGTGCCGCTCATGCTGTCGAGATAGTTGCCGAGCAGCGTCGTGTTGATATAGGGGACGGGGATCGCGTTACCGATGCGGAAGATCAGAAGGATCAGCAACGTGAACACGATCTTCTTGCGCAGTTCGGGAACGCCCCAGGCCTTACGGATCGTCTGAATCACTTAGACCACCTCTGCCTTTCCGCCAGCTGCTTCAATAGCTTCCTTAGCAGACTGGGAAAACGCAGCGGCCTGAACAGTGACCTTCTTGGTAACAGAGCCGTTACCGAGCACCTTGTAACCATACGCGCACTTGCTCAGGATACCCTTAGCAAGCAGAGCCTCTGCGGTAACGGTCTCGCCGTCCTCGAACTTGTCGAGCGCACTCAGGTTGATGATCTCATAGGGCTTTGCAAAAATGTTGTTGAAGCCGCGCTTCGGGGTACGGCGTGCCAGAGGCATCTGGCCGCCTTCGAAACCGACGCGGACACCGCCGCCGCTGCGGGCCTTCTGGCCCTTGTGACCGCGGCCGCCGGTCTTGCCGTTGCCGCTGCCGTGGCCGCGACCCTTGCGGAACGCTTCCTTGGTGGAACCAGCGGCGGGAGACAGATTATACAGTTCCATATCTGTTCCTCCTTATTTCTCTTCAGTGACCTGCAGCAGATAGCCGATCTTGGCGATCTTGCCACGCGTCTGGTCGTTGTCGGGCTGCACGCTCGTATCGCCGATCTTGCGCAGACCCATGGAATTGGCAGTAGCAATGTGCTTTTCGTGTCTGCCGTTCAAGCTCTTGACGAGCTCAACTTTTAAATTAGCCATGACGCTCTGCCTCCTTAACCGATGATCTCGTCCACGCTCTTGCCGCGGATCTTGGCGACCTGCTCCGCGCTGCGCATGGACTTCAGGCCTTCGATCGCAGCGCCAACAACGTTGTTGGGGTTGTTGGAGCGCAGGCACTTAGTACGAATATCCTTGATGCCGGCAGCCTCAACGACGGCACGGACCGCGCCGCCGGCGATCACGCCGGTACCGGGGGCAGCGGGCTTCATCAGCACGCGGCCGGCGCCGAACTCGCCGATCGTCTCGTGAGGAATGGTGGTACCATCAAGGGTAACGGTGATCATGTTCTTCTTGGCAGCCTCGAGGCCCTTGCGGATCGCCTCGGGGACTTCAGCGGCCTTGCCAAGGCCGTAACCGACCTTGCCCTTGCCGTCGCCAACGACCATCAGAGCAGAGAACTTGGCCACGCGGCCGCCCTTCACGGTCTTGGAAACACGGTTGAGGAAAACGAGCTTTTCCATGTATTCGCTCTGTTCGCGTTCAAATCTAGGCATTGTATTTTCCTCCTCCCTTAGAATTCCAGGCCGCCCTCGCGGGCGCCCTCAGCCAGCTCTGCAACGCGGCCGTGATACAGGTAACCGCCGCGGTCGAAGACGACCGTGTCGATGCCCTTGGCCTTGGCGCGCTCGGCGATGAGCTTACCGACTGCACGGGCGGCAGCCTTGTTGCTGCCGTTGCCCTCGATCGCCTTGTCCAGGGAGGAAGCGGCGACCAGCGTGTTGCCGGCGACATCGTCGATGATCTGGGCGTAGATGTTCTTTTCAGAACGGAAAACGTTCAGGCGGGGTCTCTCGGGAGTGCCGGAGACTTTGGCGCGAACGCGCTTATGACGCTTGATGCGCTGTGCTTTGGTATCGGGTCTTTTAATCATATCGGCACACCTCCTTACTTCTTAGCGCCGGTCTTACCGACCTTGCGGCGAATGACTTCGTCAGCATACTTGATGCCCTTGCCCTTATACGGCTCGGGAGGACGCTTTTCGCGGATCTCAGCGGCAAACTGACCGACCTTCTGCTTGTCGCAGCCAGAAACGACGATCTGGTTGGGCTGGGGGACCTCGATGGTGATGCCGTCGATCTCGGGGACTTCCACCGTGTGGGAGTAGCCGATGTTCAGGACGAGCTTGTTGCCCTCCTTGGCGGCACGATAGCCAACGCCGTTGACTTCGAGCGTCTTCTTGTAGCCATCGGTGACGCCGACGACCATGTTGTGCAACAGAGCGCGGGTCAGGCCGTGCAGAGCGCGGTTCTCCTTACCGTCATCGGGACGGGAAACGAGAAGCTCAGCGCCTTCCTGCTTGATGGTCATGCTCGGCTGGAGCTGCTGGGTCAGGGTACCCTTGGGGCCCTTGACGGTGACAAGGTTGCCGTCCGCGACGGTGACTTCGACACCCGCGGGAATGGCAACGGGCATTTTACCAATTCTACTCATTGTTTTATACCCTCCTTACCACACGAACGCAAGGACTTCGCCGCCGATGTGAGCCGCGCGAGCAGCCTTGTCGGTCATAACGCCCTTGGAGGTGGAGACGATGGCAATACCGAGGCCACGGAGCACGCGGGGCAGTTCATCTGCGCCGACGTAAACGCGGAGACCGGGCTTGCTGACACGGCGAAGGCCGGTGATGACCTTGTCCTTGCCATTGTACTTCAGGGTGATGTGGATCGTGCCCTGGGTACCATCGTCAACGATCTGATAGCTCTTGATGTAGCCCTCGTCCAGCAGAATCTGAGCGATGCTCTTCTTCATGTTGGAAGCGGGGACATCCACAGTGTCATGACGGGCACTGTTTGCGTTGCGGATGCGGGTGAGCATATCCGCAATGGGGTCAGTGATATGCATAGTGTAAATCCTCCTGATTTAGAGTTACGGTCATGGACCGTTTAGGTCACGAGGTATCAGTGCCAATTTGGAGCGTGCCCGCACGCGTGTGAACACGCGTAATTGACACTGACCTTTCGCGATCCTTTATCGCCAGAACGTCCATATCGCAACGTTCGTGGTTATGAGTTTGTTTCGGAGGCTCAAGCTCCGAGGTGTCGGGCTGTTGAAAAACTTCAACAGCAGGTCCTTCTTGAGATTTTTTCGTTAGACGAGGCGAAGCGACGCCGGCGTACTTTGTGTACGTCAAGGAGCTTCAACGAAGTATAACGGAAAAAGATCAGAAAGAAGCCTTGCGAACGCCAGGGATCTCGCCCTTGTAGGCTAACTCGCGGAAGCAGATACGGCAGACGCCATAGTCACGAAGATACGCGTGGGGGCGGCCGCAGATCTTGCAGCGGTTGTAGCGGCGGGTAGAGAACTTAGCAGGAGCCTGCTGCTTGAGAATCATAGATTTCTTAGCCATTTTTGATATCCTCCTACTTAGCGTTCAAAGGGAGCGCCGACCAGGGTCAGCAGCTCGCGGGCTTCTTCGTCGGTCTGAGCGGTGGTGCAGATGACGACGTCCATGCCGCGGATCTTGTCGATCTTATCGTACTCGATCTCGGGGAAGATCAGCTGCTCCTTGATGCCCAGGGCATAGTTGCCGCGGCCGTCGAAAGCGTTGGCGCTGATGCCGCGGAAGTCGCGAACACGGGGAAGCGCAACGTTGAACAGACGATCGAGGAACTCCCACATCTTGTCGCCGCGGAGGGTGACCTTCGCGCCGATGGGCATATCCTCACGCAGCTTGAAGTTTGCGATGGACTTCTTCGCCTTGGTGACGACGGCCTTCTGGCCGGTGATGGTGGTCAGGTCGCGCACGACCGCTTCGAGGACCTTGGCATTCTCCTTGGCCTCGCCGCAGCCGACGTTCACGACGACCTTGTCGATCTTGGGGATCTGCATGGTGGACTTATAGCCGAACTTCTTGTAGAGAGCGGGTGCCACTTCTGCCTTATACTGTTCTTTCAGTCTTGCCATTGTGAACTACTCTCCTTTCTTAAAGCTCGGCGCCGCAGTGCTTGCACACGCGGGTCTTCTTGCCATTTTCGATCTTGTGCGCGATGCGGGTGCCCTTGTTGCACTTGGGGCACACGACCTGCACCTTGGAAGCGTACATGGCAGCCTCACGCTGCACAATGCCGCCGGTCTCGCCCTGCTTGCGGGGCTTGACGTGGCAGGTCACCATGTTGATGCCCTCCACGACGACCTTGGCTTCGCTGGGGACGGTGCCGAGCACCTTGCCCTGCTTGCCCTTGTCCTTACCGGACAGGACGATAACGGTATCGCCCTTCTTCACATTCATAGCCATTCTTCAAGCCCTCCTTAGACAACTTCCGGAGCCAGGGAGAGGATCTTGAGGAAGTCCTTCTCACGCAGCTCGCGAGCGACGGGCCCAAAGATACGGGTGCCGCTGGGGTTCTTGTCGTCCTTGATCAGGACCGCAGCATTCTCGTCGAAGCGGACATAGGTGCCGTCTTCGCGACGGACGCCCTTGGCAGAGCGGACGATAACGGCCTTGACGACCTCGCCCTTCTTGACCTGACCGCCGGGGGCAGCCTTACGCACGGACGCGACGATGATATCGCCGATGTTGCCGTACTTGCGGCCGGAGCCACCGAGAACGCGGATGCACTTGATTTCCTTGGCACCGGTGTTATCGGCGACCTTCAGAAAACTTTCCTGCTGAATCATTGTTCCGGTACCTCCTTACTTAGCTTTTTCGACGATCTCGACCACGCGCCAACGCTTGTCCTTGGACAGGGGGCGGGTCTCCATCACCTTGACGGTATCACCGATACCGCACGTATTGTTTTCATCGTGAGCCTTCAGCTTGTAGGTGCGGCCGACGATCTTCTTGTACAGGGGATGCGCCACGCGGTCAGCGATCGCAACGACGACGGTCTTGTCCATCTTGTCGGAAACGACCTTACCAACGCGGACCTTACGGGAGGAAATTCTCTTCTCTTCCATCTTACTTCTCCTCCTTCTCACGGATCATGGTTTTGACTCGGGCAATATCACGCTTGGTCTGGACGAGCTTCTGGGGGTTATCCAGCTGATTCGTCGCGTGCTGCATGCGCAGCATAAACAGATCTTTCTTCAGGGCGTCGAGCTTGGTGTTCAGCTCAGCAACGCTCATGGCACGAACTTCACTTGCCTTCATCTCATTCACCTACTTCCTGGGTCTCGGTCTCGCGCTTGACGATCTTCGTCTTGATGGGCAGCTTGTGGCTGGCCAGACGGAGCGCCTCACGCGCGACTTCTTCGGAAACACCGGCGATCTCAAACATGATACGGCCGGGCTTGACAACTGCTACCCAATACTCCGGAGAGCCCTTACCGGAACCCATACGGGTCTCAGCAGGCTGCTTGGTAACGGGCTTATCGGGGAAAATCTTGATCCAGACCTGACCGCCACGCTTGGTGTAACGGGTCATGGCGACACGGGCCGCCTCGATCTGGTTGCTGGTGATCCACGCGGGCTCAGTGGCCTGGAGGCCGTACTCACCATAAGTAATGGTGTTGCCGCGGGTCGCCTTGCCGGTCATACGACCGCGCTGAACGCGACGGTATTTCACTCTCTTCGGCAGAAGCATTACTGAGCGCCTCCTTCCTTATTCTCAGCCGGCTTGCGATAGCCGCCCTGCGGACGATCGCCCTGGGGACGGTTGCCGTTGCGGTTGAAGCCGCCCTCACGGCGCTGATAGCCGCCCTGGCCATCACGGCGGGGACGACGGTCACCGTCGCGGCGAGGACGACGCTCACGGCGCTCCTCATACGGCTTGGTGGTATCGAGCGTACGCGGGGTGGTACGCAGGGTCTGGGTCAGGACCTCGCCCTTGTAGATCCAAACCTTCACACCGATGCGGCCGAACGTGGTCGCAGCCTCGGCGAAGCCGTACTCGATGTCGGCACGGATGGTCTGCAGGGGGATGGTGCCCTCGTGATAGTGCTCAACGCCAGCGATCTCGCGGCCGCCGAGACGACCGGAGCAGCAGCATTTGATGCCCTTGGCGCCGGCGCGCATGGCGCGGCCCATGGCGTTCTTCATCGCGCGGCGGTGAGAGATACGCTTTTCGAGCTGCTGGGCGATGTTCTCAGCGACGAGCTGAGCGTTCATGTCGGGATTGCGGACCTCGACGATGTTGAGCTTGACCTTCTTGCCGATCAGAGCCTCGACCGCGAGACGCAGCTTCTCGACCTCCGCGCCGTCCTTGCCGATGACCATGCCGGGGCGGGCGCAATGAACGAACAGCGTCACAACATCGTTGCTGCGCTCGATCTCGATCTTGGGCACGCCTGCACCGTACAGGCTCTTCTTGACGAACTTGCGGATCTTGTTATCTTCAACGATCAGGTCGCCGACCTTCTCGTCTCTGGCATACCAGCGGGAGTCCCAGTCTTTGATGACGCCGACGCGCATGCCGTGGGGATTAACTTTCTGTCCCATGAAACTGTCTCCTCCCTTTAGTCTCTCTCAGCGACGGCGAGCGTCACGTGAGAGGTTCTCTTGTTGATGCGGTAGCCGCGGCCCTTGCTGGCGGGGATCATGCGCTTGAGGATCGGGCCGGAAGTCGCGTAGACCTCGGACACGTACAGCTTGGAGGTATCCATGCTGAAGTTGTTCTCGGCGTTGGCGACAGCGCTCTTTAAGAGCTTGACCAGGGGCTCGGACGCAGCCTTGGGGGTCTGCATCAGGAGCGCCATGGCAGTATTGATGTCCTTACCGCGGATCAGGTCGCAGACGATCTGGACCTTGCGGGGAGAGATGCGGACATATCTCAGATATGCTTTAGCTTCCATGTTCTGCATTCTCCTTCCTTATTTCGTCTTGGTATGGCCGCGGAACGTACGGGTGGGAGCGAACTCGCCCAGCTTGTGGCCGACCATATCTTCCTGAATATAAACGGGAACGTGCTTGCGACCGTCGTGGACGGCGATCGTGTGACCGACGAAGGAGGGGAAGATGGTGGAGCTGCGGCTCCAGGTCTTCAGGACCTTCTTCTCACCGGTCTTGTTCATCTCTTCGACTCGCTTGATCAGCTCAGGGGCAACAAACGGGCCTTTTTTAATGCTTCTGCTCATTTTTACATTGCCTCCTTTTACTTATCGTTACGACGCTTGACGATGAACTTGTTCGTCGGGTTCTTCTTCGAACGGGTCTTGTAACCCATAGCCGGCTTGCCCCACGGGGTCATGGGACCGGGGTGACCGACAGGGCTCTTACCTTCACCACCGCCGTGGGGATGGTCGTTCGGGTTCATGACGGAACCGCGGACGGTCGGACGGACGCCCATGTGGCGCTTGCGGCCGGCCTTACCGATGTGAACGTTCTCGTGATCGATGTTGCCGACCTGGCCGATGACGGCCATGCAGTTCGTGCGGACGATGCGCACTTCGCCGGAGGGCATACGGATCTGAGCGTCGCCGTTCTCCTTCGCCATCAGCTGAGCAGCAGTACCGGCGGAGCGGACGAGCTGAGCGCCCTTGCCGGGGTGCATCTCAATGTTGTGGATGACGGTACCGACAGGAATGTTGGCGATGGGCAGGCAGTTGCCGGGCTTGATATCAGCGGAGGCGGAAGAGATGATCTTGTCGCCAGCCTTCAGGCCGACAGGAGCGATGATGTAGCGCTTCTCGCCGTCCTCGTACTGGACGAGAGCGATGAACGCGCTGCGGTTGGGGTCATACTCCAGGCGCAGGACAGTCGCGGGGACGTCCATCTTGTCGCGCTTGAAGTCGATGATGCGGTACTTCTGCTTGTTGCCGCCGCCGTGGTGACGGACGGTGATGCGGCCGTAGCTGTTGCGGCCGGCATGCTTCTTCTGAGACTCGACCAAGCTGCGTTCGGGCTTGGCCTTCTTGTCGATCCCCTCGAAGGCGGACACAGTCATGTGACGGCGGGAGGGGGTAGTGGGCTTAAACGTCTTAATAGCCATTTCTCATATCCTCCTTACACCATGCCCTCGAACAGCTCGATGGTCTTGGAATCTTCAGCGAGCTGCACATAGGCCTTCTTCCAGCTGCGGGTCTTGCCCAGGCGGCCGGCACCGAGGCGCTTGGCCTTGCCGCTGACGTTGAGCGTGTTGACCTTGGCGACCTTAACGCCGAAAGCGGTCTCAACAGCGTTCTTGATCTCCACCTTACCGGCGTCCTTGGCAACTTCGAACACATACTTCTTGTTCGCAACGTCGACCATGGAACGTTCGGTGATGATGGGACGAATAATGATGTCGTAAACGTTTGCCATTACGCGAACACCTCCTCGATGACTGCGAGGGCTTCCTTGTCGATCACGAGGGTCTTGGCGTTGAGCAGATCGTAGACGTTGATGAGCTTCGCGGGCGCGGTGGTGACACCGGGCAGGTTGCGGGCGCTCTTGACAACGACCTCGTTGACCTCGGGAGTGATGACAGCGGCCTTGCCGTCAGCCTTGACGGCGGAGAGGAAGCTGCGGAAGTCCTTGGTCTTGATAGCGTCGAGCGCGATCTTGTCGACAACGACGATCTCGCCCTGGGCTGCCTTGGCGGACAGCACGCTCTTGAGAGCCAGACGCTTGACCTTCTTATTCAGCACATAGCTGTAGCTGCGGGGCTTGGGGGCAAACACGATACCGCCGTGCGTCCACTGAGGGGAGCGGGTGCTGCCCTGACGGGCGCGGCCGGTGCCCTTCTGGCGCCACGGCTTTCTGCCGCCGCCGGAAACCTCAGCGCGGGTCAGAGCGCTCTGCGTGCCCTGACGGCAGTTGGCGAGATGATTTTTGACGACTTCATGAACAACGCTCATGTTCGGCTCGATGCCGAAGATTGCGTCGTTCAGCTCGACGGAACCGACTTCAGCGCCGGTCATGCTGACAACTTTAATCGTAGACATTTATCAAGCACTCCTTTCCTTACATATTTCTGGCGGAAGCCTTCTGCGGGTTGCGGCCGGAAGCCTTCTGCGGGTTCTTGCTGATGTCGGCACCAGCCTGCTTGATCTTGTGGACCTTGACGGTGGTCTTCACGGTGACGAGGCTGCCCTTGGGACCGGGAACCGCGCCGCGGACGACGAGCATGTTGAGCTCGGGGTCGACCTTGACGACCTCAAGGTTCTGGATGGTGACAGTCTCCACACCGTACTGGCCGGGGCCGATCTTGCCCTTGAAGATACGGCTGGGGTCGGTGGTGGAGCCCATGGAACCGGCGTGACGGTGGACAGGGCCGCCGCCGTGGGTCATACGACCGCGGCTGGCGTTCCAGCGCTTGATAACGCCGGTGTAGCCGTGACCCTTGCTCGTACCGGTGACGTCAACGAAGTCGCCGGACTTGAAGGTGTCAGCCTTGATGATGGCGCCGAGCTCAAGCTCGGAGGCATTGTCAAGGTCAAACTCACGCAGGTACTTCTTGGGGGAAACGCCAGCCTTGTTCAGGTGGCCGAGTTCAGGCTTGGAGAGCTTCGCTTCGCGAATGTCCTCGTAGCCAAGCTGGACAGCCTCATAACCGTCTTTCTCGCTGGTCTTCTTCTGAGTGACCACGCAGGGACCGGCCTCGATAACGGTGACCGGGATCACATGGCCCTTTTCGTCGAAGATCTGAGACATGCCAACTTTTCTGCCGATGATTGCTTTCATGTATGATCCTCCTGTAAAGGTTATTGGTCGGCTTAGTTAGCGGCAACTCCCGCCATTGCTCTGCCGACTTGACCCCGCCCATCTCACGCAAGTCGATGGGCTTTTGGGTAGAGCAACAAAGGTAATTTCAAAAAACGGCGAGCCGTTTTTTGAGTTGGGTTTACAGTTTGTTTTGCGCACTCGCTGTGCTCGCACACAAACAAACTGAGAGGTGTTTTTGTCCACGCGCATGTCGCGGCCAAAAACGATTTCATTGGTTTCGCGTCTGCGGACGCGAAATGTAATGAAGCGAGGGATTAGAGCTTGATCTCGATCTCAACGCCGGCAGGAAGCTCGAGACCCATCAGAGCCTCGACCGTCTTGGGGCTGGAGTTGGTGATGTCGATCAGGCGCTTGTGGGTGCGGCGCTCAAACTGCTCACGGCTGTCCTTGTACTTATGCACAGCGCGCAGGATGGTGACGACTTCCTTCTTGGTGGGCAGAGGGATGGGGCCGGAGACGGTAGCGCCGGTGCGCTTGGCGGTCTCGACGATCTTCTCTGCGCTCTGGTCGATGACCTGGTGGTCATAGGCCTTGAGACGAATGCGGATCATTTCTTTTGCCATTTTCGGTTTCTCCTTCATTTTGTACGGTTTTCTTGCTTTGTCGAAGCCGTACGGTGAGAGGTTTTCTTGTACGCTTATCCGTGCGTATCATTCCGGCTCATAGAAAAACCGGCACGAATAAACGGCCGGTCCACACATGGCGCAGCGATCTACGCAACGTACAGATATTCTCTCAGCCGCCCGATGTTCGGACATACTCCCCGAAAGTTACCTCAGAAACCTGAGCAATCTCCCGGTTCATCGCAATATCGCGCAAATAGGGCAGGATGCGCCCAATCGCGGACTTGCATATAGTACCAAATTCCGTTGCACATGTCAAGACAAATTTCACTTTTTTCTTGAGAAATTTTTTAGCAGTCTCTTTTCGCGGCAACTGTGGCGGATTTGGCGTAAAAACGCGGCATATTGCCCCCTCCCAGCCGATATATTTAGGGGCAAAGGAGTTGATGGACATGGCAATGGCCTGGCTTTGGACGGGAATGGTGGCAGTCTCGCTCATTTTCGGCGCGCTGACGGGAAACTTGAATGCGCTCAGCGCCGCCGCGCTCGAGGGCGCGCAGAGCGCGGTCGAGCTGTGCCTGGCGATGTGCGGCGTGATGTGCCTCTGGACGGGCGTGATGGAAGTGATGAACCAGTGTCATCTCACCGACCGCCTCGCTTCCCTCTTCCGCCCGCTGCTCAAGAGGCTCCTGCCGAACGCGAGCCGCGACAGCGAGACGCTGGCCGCGATCTCCGCTAACCTCTCTGCCGATCTTTTAGGGCTCGGCAACGCGGCCACGCCGCTCGGCATCCGCGCCGCCTGCCGTATGAGCCGCGGCTGCAAGGGTATCGCATCGGATGAGCTGTGCCTGCTCGTCGTTTTGAATACGGCGTCCATTCAACTGTTGCCCACCACGCTTGCAGGCGTGCGCGCTTCGCTCGGCGCCGCCGACCCGTTTGACATTCTGCCCGCCGTGTGGCTGACATCGCTTCTGTCCGTCCTCGCAGGGCTCCTTGCCGCAAAGCTCTTCGCCCACTTCTGGAGGAATTGAACCTATGGCGCTCTCTACGCTCATCGTGCCCGTACTGCTCACCTTCACGGCCTGCTTTGCCCTCGGCAAGCGTGTCGACGTCTACTCCGCCCTCACCAAAGGCGCGGAGGAGGGGCTCACGGTGCTGCTGCACATTCTGCCGTCACTCATCGCGCTGCTCTCCGCCGTTTACATGTTCCGTGCGTCCGGCGCGATGGAGGCGCTCGGCGCGCTTTTAGCCCCCGCGCTCGACAAGATCGGCATTCCTGCCGAGACTGCGCCGCTTCTCTTCATCCGCCCCATCTCCGGCAGCGGCGCGCTGGCTGTCGGATCGGAGATCATGGACTCCTACGGCGTCGATTCCTATGTCGGCCGCGTTGCGGCGGTCATGCTCGGCTCGAGCGAAACGACGTTCTACACCGTCGCCGTCTATTTCGGCGCGGCGGGCATCACGAAAACGCGCTACACCAGCCCCGCCGCGCTCTGCGCCGATGCGGTGATGTTCCTCGCATCCGCGTTTTTTGTGCGGCTACTCATGGGCGCGTAAAAAGGAGCCGCCGCAGGCAGCTCCTTTTCCTTTATTCTTCTGTTCTCACGCGGATGCGCAGGGCGCATTTTCCTCTCTGCCCGCCGATAGTAATTGCATAGTGCAGGGCCAGCATCCCGCCGTTCTCGTCGAGCTTCCACTTGACCGACTCCGCCTTCACTGCGACCGGCAAGGTTCCGTAGGGCACGGCATAGAATGAGGTGTGCTCCTTCCCCTCCGCAAAGGCCATCTCGCTCGTCACCTCGCCCGTGCGCGTCAGAATGATGCAGTCCGGCGCGAGGGCAAGGCGCGTCGCGGTGGTCACCTTGCCGTCCCCGTCCGTTTCCTCATAGCGCAGGAGATAGCCGTCGCGCGTTTCCTCCATCGTGCCGCGCACGCGGAGATCTGAGCTGTCGGCGCTCATGCCTTCGTATTGCTGCTCGCCGTGCACGGTGAGCCAAACGTTTCTTTTCATACAGTCCTCTTTCTCATTTGTTTCTGTCATCATACTACGGCGGAGAGCGGGACACAAGGCGTATTTGCATTTTTTGTGCGTTTCCCTGTTTTTGCTATGGTAAAATGCAAAAGCGCGTGCTATAATCTCCGGTAAGCAGATTCTCTGTTCCGTCAAAGGAGGCGTCACTATGAAAATTGATCTGACGGAAAAGCAATTCCGCCGTCTTCTTGATCTGGTCTACGTCGGCAACTGGGTGATGAACTCCACCCGCGGCGACGACCGTATCCGCGAATACGACGATGTAGAGAGCACCGTATTCGCCAACTGTCTCTCCCACGGCATGGTGCCGCTGGTCGAGGCCTATCAGGGCGAACTGATCCCCTCGCGCGCGTTTGCCGAGGGCGGCATCCACGAGGCCATCATGGCCTACGAGGACACGATGTTTTTCGAAATTCTCGCTCAGGAGCTTGCCCTGCGCGATATGGACAGCGACGCGCCCACGCCCGAAAATGTCGACGAGCTGCGCGAGCGCATGGACACCTACTTAGGCGAATTTGAGCAGCACGGCACCGACAACATCACCGTTGAAATGTAAAAGTGTAACAGAAGGCAAAGAGGTCTCCGCTTAAAAAGCGGAGACCTCTTTATCTTCGCGGTCGCAGCCGCGAAATGTTTTTGATCCATAAATCGCCGCGACAAGTGCGTGGCGATTTATTCTTCTCGCTCTGCGCGTGTCGACGGGCGGCGAGGCACGAAACGGAGCGCATCCCCTATTTTTTAAGGATGCCAACGGCATCCTTAAAAAATAATCACGTCTTGATCCCCATCGTCTCCCACTTGCCGCTGCGGTAGCGCAGGAAAAAGATGACACTGCGCACCGACCAGTCCACGATCGCGTGCGCGAACCACACGCCGATGACGCCGTAGCCCATGTACTTGCCCAGCACATACGCAAGCATCACGCGCACGACCCACATCGTCAGCATGCTGGCGAGCATCGTGAACTTCGCGTCGCCCGCCGCGCGCAGGAAGCCCGGCACCATAAACGCCGGTACCCAGATGAAGATGGATGAGATGCCGTGGATCAGCGTGACCGTGACGGCGAGCTTCTCCGCCTCGGGAGAAACGTTGTAGACGCGCATGATGAGCGGCAGCAATGCGATGATCGTCAGGTTGACGACTGCCATGATGCCGTAGGTCCACTTGACAATTTTTCTGAGATACGCGCGTGCCTGATCAAATTCGCCCGCGCCGACGCACTGGCTCACGACCGCGGCAAGGCCCAAGTTGATGGCCTGACCGGCAAAGCAGTTGAAGTTTGCGATGGTGTTGCCGATGGCGTTCGCCACCATCGACGCCGTGCCGAACGTCGAGATCAGGCTGAAGAGCACGAGGCGTCCCAGCTGGAACATACCGTTTTCGACGCCGCTCGGCACGCCGATGTAGAAGATGTTCTTCATCAGGCGCATATTGAGGTGGAAGCCGCGAATATCGGACAGGTGCAGCATTAAGTCGCGGTTGAAGAGCAGTGAGAGGATCACGACTGCCGCGACCGTGCGGGACACGAGCGTCGGGATCGCGACGCCCGCGACGTCCATACCGAAGCCAAAGATCAAAACGGCGTTGCCGATCACGTTGATACTGTTCATCAGGAGTGAAACTTTGAGCGACACGTCGCTGTGGCCCATCGTGCGGAACAGCGCCGCGCCGCCGTTGTAGAGCGCGATGCCCGGAATGGATGCCATCACATATAAATAATAAGTGTTCGTCGCCGCCATGACGTCGGGCTCGATATGGCCGAACATTACGGTCAAAATCTGCGTGCGGAAGAGGTACAGCAGCGCCACGAAGAAGATCGACACCGCGCCGAGCAGCGCGATGAGCTGCTGGCCCGCGTTGCAGGCGTCCTCCTTCTGCCTTTGTCCGATGTACTGGCCCGCAACGGCTGCGCCGCCGGTCGCCATCGCCGAGAAAATGTAGATCATCAGATTGCTGATCGAATCGACCAGCGACACCGCGCTGATCGCCGCGTCGCCGACGGTCGCGACCATCAGCGAGTCAGCAAGTCCCACCGTGATGGCCAGAAGCTGCTCGAGCAGCAGCGGCCACATCAGCGCGACGAGCTGGCGATTCGTAAACATCATTTCCTTGTCAACGCGCACCGGCGCTGCCAGTTTGCCCATGCTTTCACTCTCCTTGTATCGATTGAGCCTGTATCATAAGCCATTTGCCGTTGTTTGTCAACGCCGCGTCAAAAAAGATACGGCTTCAGCGCTGCGCCCCACGCTTCGACAAGCTTTTCCTTCGTCCATCTGGCGTTGGCCGGCGAGGTGGAGGGAAGCTGGACGGCCTCGCGCCCGAGCTTCGCGCGGCAGTATTTTTTATAGCAAGCGTAGGACGTGCCGCCATTGCAGAAGATGGCCTGAATGTCCGCCGCATCCAAAATGACGGACAGATCGTTCGGCACAACGTTCGTGATGCTCGCATCCGACGATCCCACGATCTCGCATGAGCCGATGGTGTCCCACATGGCGACGCCGCGGCGCAGGACCATCGCTTTCTTCTCTTCGACCGTCTTTGGCGTTTCCTCGCCCAGAACAGCGGCGAGCGTCAGCCAGAAGCGGTTCTGCGGGTGCGCGTAGAAAAACGCCGCCTCCCTTGACTTGACCGACGGGAACGAGCCCAGGATCAGCACGCGCGACTTTTCGTCATACAGCGGCGGAATATTGTGCAGCTGCGCTTGCCATTCCATCCTCTCGCCCACCTTTCTGTCTTTTTCGCCATTTTAACACAGGAACATCAAATCGCCAAGTCCCGTTTCCTCCGTCTGCGTGCGCTTCGCTGCGTGCGCTTCACGCTTCGCTGCGGAAATGGGTTGGCTTTTTGGCAAAGTCATGTTATGATAAAGTAGATATATATCAAATGTAGGTGCCTTGCCCCGCGTGGGCGCGGCCATCTTTGAGAAAGGACTGCTATGAAAGACGACGACAATCACATTCTTCTTTTAGAAAAGGGCAAACGAGGCCTTCTGCAGATCATCTTCGGCCGCACGGGCATCATCATCGTTTCGCTGATCGTGCAGATCTTGTTCCTCTTTGCCGCCTTTTACAAGCTCGAGGGCTTTCTGCCCTACTTCTGGGGCGGCAACACGCTGCTGTCGGCGGCAGTCGTGCTGTTTCTGTTCGGCAACGACGACAACCCGACCATCAAGCTCACGTGGTTTTTCATCCTCGCGGTGCTGCCGGTGTTCGGCTTGATCCTGTACGTTTACATCAAGACGGACCTCGGCCACCGGCTGATGATCCGCCGCTACAACGACATCCTGTCGCAGACGGAGCACTTCGCCCCCTCGGAAAGCGCGTGTTCCAAGGAGGAATTACCGGAGGAGCTCCAAAGCCTTGCCTCCTACCTGAATTCCTGCGGCTTCCCCTGCTATCAAAACACACAGGCGCAATACTTCCCCCTCGGCGACGATGCGTTCGAGGTCATGTGCGACGAGCTCCAAAAGGCCGAGCACTTCATCTTCCTCGAGTATTTCATTGTCAGGGAGGGCTACATGTGGGGCCGCATCCTTGAAATTCTCAAGGAAAAGGTCAACGCTGGCGTCGAGGTGCGCGTGCTGTACGACGGCACCTGCGCGGTCGCGCTGCTGCCCTATTCTTACCCCGAAAAGCTCGAAAAGCTCGGCATTGCCTGCAAGATGTTCGCGCCGCTGCGCCCGTTCGTCTCCACGCACTACAACTACCGCGACCACCGCAAGATCATGGTCATCGACGGCAAGATCGGCTTCACAGGCGGCATCAACCTCTCCGACGAGTACATCAACCGCACCTCGCGCCTCGGCCACTGGAAGGACACCGCCATTGCCCTGCGCGGCGACGCCGTGCGCAGCCTGACGCTGATGTTTTTGCAGATGTGGGACGTCAGCTCCGTGCACTTTACACCCGAAGTCTACAGCAAGTATCTCGACGTGCCGCAGCCGGTGCGCGAAAAGGAGCCGGGCTACGTCATCCCCTACGGCGACAGCCCACTCGACCGCAACCTTGTCGGCGAGATGGTGTATATGGACATCATCAACCGCGCCAACCGCTATGTGCACATCATGACGCCGTACCTCATCATCGACAACGAGATGATCACGGCGCTGACCTACGCCGCGCGCCGCGGCGTGGAGGTGCAGCTTATCCTGCCGCACGTGCCTGACAAGGAGATTGCCTTCTCGCTTGCGCACACGTACTACCGCAGGCTGCTTGAAAACGGTGTACAAATTTATGAGTACGAGCCGGGCTTCGTTCACGCGAAGGTCTTCGTCAGCGATGACTGCAAGGCGACCGTCGGCACGATCAATCTGGACTACCGCAGCCTGTACCACCACTTTGAATGCGGCACGTACCTTTATGCATCGCCCGAAGTCGCAAAAATTGAGCAGGATTTCCAGCAAACGCTCGCCAAGTGCGTCCGCGCGGACATGGACCTTCTCAAAAACGACCCGTTTATGCGAAAGCTCATCGGCCCCGGCATGCGCATCATCGCCCCGCTGCTGTAAGAAGTAAAAAAGTCGAAACCGTCCGGTTTCGACTTTTTCTTATCTTCGATCACTTTTCAAGCTGCTCGAGCGCGCTGCACACGGCAGTGTGCTCCTTCTGCACCGCCACATAGAGTGGCTGTACGCTTTCAGGCATCGGATCCTGACCGCGCAGCGCCTCCGTCATCTGAGAGCTGGCGTGAGCAAGTGAGCCGAGACCCAAGTTCAGCGCCACACCCTTGAGCGTGTGCACCGCGCGGAACGCCGTAGTCGTGTCGCCCGCGTTCATCGCATTCTTCAGGTTTTGCATGCTGTCGTCGCCCGGGAACATATTAAGGAAGCGCACGATGCGCTCGTCGTTCTGAAAACGCGCCTTGGCTTCGCCGTAGTCGCCGCCGACGCAGCGGAAAAATTCGTCAAGTTTCACGTTCTTTCGCCTCTCGATAAATTGCTACGCAATCCTTTTTCAATTTGGCCTGATACATCGCAAGGTCCGCCCTGTGGATCGTTCTTGAGATGCGTCCCGCCGCGAACGCGCCGCCGATGCTCGCGCTGATGTGTAGTTCAGGATACTCCTCAATGACGATCTCGTCAAGCGCTGCGCGGATGGACTGCAATTTCTTCTCCAGAATTTGTTGCGGCAGGTCGCGGAACAGCAGGAAGAATTCATCGCCCCCGTAGCGCACGAGCTCGTCGTCGCTGCGGATCTGCGATTTGATGGCCTGCGCCGCGCGATAGAGCGCCGTGTCGCCCGCCTGATGGCCGAAGCGGTCGTTGATGTGCTTGAAGTTGTCCATGTCGATCATGGCGAACGAGAACCGGCCCTCCAGATTCTTGAGCCGCTCGTCGTAATAGCGGCGGTTGTAGACCTTGGTGACCGAGTCCATATACACCTGCCGGTTGCGCACGAGCAGCTGGTTGAGCACATTTTCGCGCTCGAACATGTCGTCGCTCTTGATGCGCTTGACCAGCTCGAGCGAATACGGCCTGCCGTCCACCTCGATGAACGACGCGAGCACATAATAGATATCGCTCTCGCGCGTTTCGATCTTCGTCTGTGGCTTGTGCGTGCGCAGCACCTCCTGCGAAATGCAGTTTTCGCAGCGGCGTTTCTTTTTCCACACCGCGTAGCAGTGCTCGCTCTTTTTAAGCGTGTAGCCCTCATCCGTTTTCGTCAGCTCCACACAGATCGTCGGGGCGACCAGCCGCGCAATGTCAAAGATACGGCGATACCCCGCCAAAAGGCCGTCCACCTGCTCCTTGCTCACGCGCAGCACGTCGTCCGCCGTGCCGCTCATCATCGGCGTGAGCGCCTGCGCACTCTCGTGCTGCACCGTCTCCTGCACGTCAGTCAAATGGCGGTAGCTCTTGTCGATATCGCGGATGATGCCGACGAGCGAATTGTAGCGTCCCGCCTCGGTTGACGACCACGTCACCATGATCGCGAGCTTGCACCAGTGCATCGCGCCGTCGAGTCTAATCTCGGCCTCGGTTTCAAAATACGTCTCGTCGATCGTGGCGGTTTCGGCCCAGCCGCGGATCTCGTTGAGCGTTTTTCTGCCCACCACGGCGAGAAAATCGGCACTCCCCGCCGGATCGACCACGACCTTGGGAAGACCCGTCCGCTTGCTTGCGCTGGCCGAGAGCGCGATCGCATCGGGATTTGTCGTGTATTCAAACCACAGCTCGTCCGTCAGCTCGCTGAAAAACTGGCGTTTGCCGCGCTCCTCCTCGAGCTGGATCGCCACGCGCGTGGTACTGTCCTCGCTGCGGCTTGCATAAAGTTCTTCCACTGTGCAGCGCGCCTCGCTGTGCCCTTGGTCAAGGTGCGGCACGACGGACAGCTCCTTTTGCAGCCGCACGGCGATCTCATCAAGGCATTCAAGCAGCAGCGGATTAAAGTTGCCGCACTCGCCCGAATGAATCATGCGCATCGACTTTTCGTGCGAAAACGCCTCTTTATAGCACCGCTCGCTCGTGAGCGCGTCGTAAACGTCCGCGACTGACACGACCTGCGCCGCGATGGGGATGGCGTCGCCCTTGAGGCCGTCGGGATAGCCCTCGCCGTTCCACCGCTCATGGTGCCAGCGGCAAATCTCAATGGCGTACTTGACGAGCCGTTCGTTCTGATAGATCGGCAAGTCGGTGATAAGCTTTGCACCGATCTGCGTGTGCCGCTTGACAATCTCGTACTCCTCCGGCGTGAGGGAATGGGGCTTGGTCAGGATCTCCTCCGGAATTTGCAGCTTGCCGATGTCGTGCAGGCCCGAGGCCATGCGGATGGCCTCGATATCCTCGCGCTTTAAATGATAGCGGTCGGTCTTGCCGACAAGGCACTGGAGCAGAAGCCCCGTCACAAGGATCACGTGCGTCATGTGTGCCGCCCTCGCCGCTGCGGCACTCCACCGCGTGGCCGAGGATATCGACCATCAGCTCGGTGTTTTTCTCCTGCCGGTAGAAGCGGTCTGCCAGCACGCTCATGAGCTGCTGCTTTTTTGTGTGCAGCAGCACCGTGTTCATGATGCGGCGGCGGATGACGTTCGGCACAAACGGGCGGCTCACATAGTCCACCGCGCCGAGCTTGAAGGCCTTGTCGATATAGGCGCTGCCCGTCTCCCGCTTTTTCAGCTGCTTCCGGCAAAGCAGCAGAAACACCGGGAAAATTTCCCTTGAATGTTCCGTGGTTCTGTGCTAAGTTTACATTGAGTATCAAATGTTTCTTAAAAACACGCATAACATAAACAGTTTTTGTTTGGCACTGGCTTTTCCGGTGCCTATTTTCTTGTCCGCCCGCCCCGCGGCGGCATTTCTACAAAAGAGCGCGCCCTAAAATGCGTATGAGATCTACACTATGGTCGAAGCCAGAATCCTGATCGCGGACGATTCGAAAATGAACCAGCAGATCCTTTCTGAAATCCTCGGCGTCCGCTACGAATACCTCTATGCCGACGACGGCATGCAGGCGCTCGAGCATCTGCACTCCGAGTTCGACATCGACCTGCTGCTGCTCGACATCAACATGCCCCGCCTCGACGGCTTCGGCGTGCTCGAGGTGATGAAGCAGCGCAACTGGCTGCAGGAGATCCCCGTCATCATCACCTCGTCCGAGGATGACGAGTCGTTCATCCAGAATGCCTACGACCTCGGCGTAACGGATTACATCCGCCGCCCGTTCAACCTGACGGTCACGCAGCGGCGCGTGAGCAACGCACACACGCTCTACGCGCGCCAGAAGCACCTCGTCCACCTGGCCGAAGAGCAGGTCTACGAGCGCGAGAAGACGAACAGCGCCATCATCAACATTCTGAGCCACGTCGTCGAGTCGCGCAATTTCGAATCCGGCACGCACATTCTCCATGTGCGTGCCATCACCAACATTCTGCTGCGCCAGCTCGTCTGCACATCTCGGGACGGCGCACAAAATAGAAAGGAAGCATCATGGCTCACAACAAATTTCTCCCTCGCGTGCTCGCCGCAGCGGCGGCGATGATGCTGCTCGCAGGCTGCGGCAGCAAGGCAGACCCTGGATTTTCCCCGGCGAACCCTGTCAATATCACGATCTGGACGTACTACAACGGTGAACAGCTCGAAGCGTTCAACGCGCTCGTCGACGAGTTCAACTCGACCGTCGGCAAGGAACAGGGCATCACGGTTGAGAGCTCCAGCCACGGCAGCGTGACCGATCTTGAGAACAACGTGCTCGCCTCTGCAGAGGGCAAGGTCGGTGCCGAGGCGATGCCCAACATCTTCTCCGCCTACGCCGACACTGCCTACGCGCTCGATGAGATGGGTCAAATTGCCGATCTGAGCGATTATCTAAGCGAAGAGGACCGCGCCGCCTTTATTGAGGACTATCTGAGCGAAGGCGACTTCTCCGGCTCGGGCAGTATCAAGATCTTCCCCGTCGCCAAGTCGGCGGAGCTGCTGTTTCTCAATGAAACGGACTGGGAGCCGTTCGCCGCCGCCACAGGCGCAACCTATGACGACTTGGCCACGATCGAAGGCCTCGTCTCCGTCGCCGAACACTACTACGAGTGGACCGACGCGCAGACGCCCGATATCCCGAACGATGGACGCGCGTTCTTCGGCCGCGACGCGATGGCGAACTACATGCTCATCGGCGCCAAGCAGCTCGGCTGCACGATCTTCGACGCACAGGACGGCAGCATGACGCTGAACTTTGACCACGACGCCGTGCGCACCCTCTGGGATAACTACTATGTACCCTTCATCAAGGGCTACTTTTCCGCAAGCGGCCGCTTCCGCAGCGATGATGTGAAGACCGGCAATATCATCGCCTACGTCGGCTCGTCTTCGAGCGCAACGTTCTTCCCCACGCAGGTCATCGCCGACGACATGGACAGCCACGACATCACGCGCAAGGCGCTTGAAAGCCCGAAGTTTGCGAACGGCGAGGACTACGCCGTGCAGCAGGGCGCGGGCATGGTCGTAACGAAGGCGAGCGACGCTGAGATTCAGGCGAGCCTCGTGTTCCTCAAATGGTTCACCTCACCCGAGCACAACATCACGTTCTCTGTCGACTCAGGCTACCTCCCCGTCACGCACGAGGGCAACTCCATCGACACGATCCGCACAAGCGGTCTTGCCCTCAGCGACGAAATGGACGAAGTCCTCTCCGCCGCAGTCGACACGGTCAACGAAAACCATCTCTACACGCCCCGCGCCTTCTCCGGCGGCACGAACGCCCGCGCCATTCTTGAATATTCCATGAGCGATAAGGCAAGCGCCGACCGCACCGCGGTCAAAGAGGCAATGGCGCAGGGACAGAGCTTTGAAGAGGCCTCGGCGCAGTTCCTTTCCGACGAATGCTTTGAAGCCTGGTATCAGGATACGCTTGCATCGCTTGAGGCCTTTCAGGGCTGAGTGACTGTTCAATGACAAAAAGGGGCAGTTTTATGTTCTTTCGCAAACCATCGGATCATGTGCCGCATGTCACCATCTTCCATACGATCCTGCGCTCCATGCTCTGGATCCTGTTCATCGAGATCGCGCTGCTTGTCGGCATTCTCTATCTCTGCCGCATCAACACGAGCCTTGAGCAGAATGCTGTCGACATCTTGCAGATACAGACGGAAAACCGCCAAAACTATCTGCAAGGCCAGATGCTCGACGCGCAGGACCTCTCGTCGCTTGCGGGCAAGATCAACGCCGTGACGCAGGCCATGCTCGACGACGGCGAGATCAGCCTCGACACGCTCGACAGCGGCAGCGACGCCGCATCCCCCCTGCTGCTCTCGATCGGCGACAGCCTGATCTCCTCGATGCGCCATCGCCCCGTCACCGGCATTTTTGTCGTGCTCAACACGCACGATCTCGACACACGCAAAAAGGGCGAGCCGCTGCCCTGCCTTTACCTGCGCGACCTTGACCCGAATTCCTCCCCCTCGCAGCGCAATTCTGATCTTATGCTCGTGCGCGCACCCGCACAGGTCGTACAGTCACTCTACATTGCGACCGACACGAGCTGGACGCCCTCGATCAACTATGAGGCTAACGGCAGCAGTGGCTTTCTCTATCCCGTCTTTCAGGCAGCCTACCACGGAAACGGCGAACTGGACGCCGCGGACTACGGCCACTGGACGTCCTCGCCCTACACGCTCTCCGGCGACGATCACTCCGCCATCGCCTACACCATCCCGCTTATTTTAGATGGCGGCACGGTCTACGGCGTGCTCGGCGTCGAAATTCTTGAAAGCTACCTGCAAGCCCTGCTGCCGGGCACCGAGCTGCAGAACGACAGCTCGGGCACCTATCTTCTCGGCGTCGCATCGAATTCCGCCATCGGAAAAGACGACCTTACCGTCAGCGTCATCTCCGCCTCCCCCGCTGCAAATGCGCCACAGCAATCCTATGACCAGACGCTGCTGCTCAAGCCGTCAAAGCGCGGCGGCTACCAGAGTGACTCCCCCCTCGGCCTTTGTCACGCCGCCGTGGCACCGCTGACGCTCTACAACCGCAACGCACCGTTTTCCAATGAGCAGATGCTGCTTATCGGCTCGGTGCCGGTATCGGCGCTTTACGCCTTTTCAGGCGATGTGGTGCGGCTTTTGATCATCGCTGTCCTCGTCGTGCTCACCGCAGGACTTTTCAGCAGCCTTGTGCTGGCGCGCAAACTCTCGCGCCCGATTTCGCGCCTTTCCGACGAGGTCGCGCACGCGCGTGAAAGCCGCAGCTCCATCCCCATACTCTCCGCCACCGGCATCATCGAGCTCGACCGGTTCTCCTCCGCGTTCACGCAGCTCGGACGCGAGGTACTCGATACTTCGACCAAGTTTCTGCGCATCATGGACATGGCAAGCGTGGAGCTCGGCGGCTATGAGCTGCGCTCCGCTCCCGACAGCATCTATGTCACCGACAATTTCTTCGACCTTCTCGGCATGCCCGGCGTTGACGCAGACGACTTAACAGCGCAGAGTTTCCGCGAGCTTTTGCAGCGCTTTGAGCGCTCGTGCCCCCACTCCCCCGCGCCCGACGGCGCGATGCTCTACCACATCCGTCTGCCAAGCGGCAAAGAGCGCTACCTTCGCATCGAGACGACGCACGAGGACGGCACACAGGTCGGCCTTGCCGAGGATGTGACCGCCAACACGCTTGAAAAGCTGCGCATTGAGCACGAGCGCGACTATGACACGCTCACAGACCTCTACAACCGCCGTGCCTTCCGCCGCATCTGCGCCGAGTTCTTCTGCTCACCCGAAAAGCTCGGCCACGCGGCGCTTTTGATGTTCGACCTCGACAACCTCAAGCAGATAAACGACACATTCGGCCACGACTGTGGCGACGAGTACATCCGCCTCACAGGCGAATGCTTTGCCAAGAATGCTCCCGCGCGTACCGTCTGCGCGCGCATCAGCGGCGATGAGTTCAATGCTCTCTTCTACGGCTACAACGATCAGGATACGCTGCGCGCCGACATCTGCGCGCTGAAAGCCGCCCTTGAGCAGTCTGTCGTCCAGCTTCCCAGCGGCCGTGAGCTGCGCGTGAGCGTCTCCTGCGGTGTCGCGTGGTATCCCGAGAGCAGCACAAATCTCATCACACTGCGCAAATACGCGGACTTTGCCATGTATCAGGTCAAGCACTCGCGCAAGGGCGAGCTGCTGGAATTCGACCCTGAGGTCTACCGCACCAGCCTGCAGGAAAGACGCTGCCATGAGGAGTTCCGCCGTCTCATCAACGAGGAGCTTGTCTCCTACCACTTCCAGCCCATTATCGACGCAAAAGACGGCAGCGTTTTTGCCTATGAAGCGCTCATGCGCGTGGATCTTCCCACGCTGCACTCCCCTGCTGACGTGCTGCGCCTCGCGCGCGAGGAAAACTGCCTGCACGAGGTCGAGCGCATCACGTTCTTCCGTGCGTCAAGTGCATATCAGGCGCTTGAAAACGCCGGTAAGGTCGTGCCCAGCGCGCTGCTGTTCGTCAATTCGATTGCAAGCCAGTATCTAACGCCCGATGAGCTTTCGGAATACTCCGCGCGCTACGCCTCGATCCTGCCGCGCATCGTCATTGAGATCACGGAGGAAGAGGTGCTCGACCCCAAGGCGCTGCGCATCAAGCAGACGATCCGTGGCAGCTCTGGTGCGTTCGCGCTCGACGACTACGGCAGCGGCTACAGCAACGAGCGCAGCCTTCTCGAGCTCTCGCCCAACTACATCAAGATCGACCTTTCCATCATCCGCGACATCGACACCGACGCCAACAAGCGCCAGATCGTGTCGAACACCGTATCCTACGCGCACCAGCGCGGCATGAAGGTCGTGGCCGAGGGCCTTGAGACCGCGGACGAGGTACGCACCGTGCTGTCGCTCGGCGTCGACCTTCTGCAGGGCTTCTTCCTCGCGATGCCGCAGGTCGAACCCGGCGGCGCGAGCGAAGAAAGTCTTGCCGTCATCGCCGAGATGCACAGCCAGAGCGATGAGAGTCAAATTTCGATGTTTGGCGGCGACAAGCAGTAAATTTCGCAAAAAGGCTCACGAAAGCATTGCTTTCGTGAGCCTTTTTCTTTTATCCGTTCTCTTTCGCCGTGCGGGCGCATTCGATGATCGTGCGCACCGCGCGGTCGATGTTGATGGGCTTGGAGAGGTGGGCGTTCATGCCCGCGGCGAGGCATTTTTGAATGTCCTCATGGTAGGCGTTGGCTGTGAGGGCGATGATGGGGATGTGCTTCGCCGTCTCGCTGTCGAGCTTTCGGATGGCGGCGGTCGCCTCCAGGCCGTTCATCACCGGCATCTGCATGTCCATCAGGATCGCATCGAACTTGTCTGGTGCGGCCTGCCCGATCCGCTATAAGCAGTCCTGCCCGTTCACAGCGCGCACACAGTGCACCCTGTAGCCGCGCAGCTGCTCGGCGGTGATCTCGTAGTTTAGGTCGTTGTCCTCGGCCACGAGCACAGTGAGCGGCTTTTCCGGCGTATACTTGACGGTGTTTGAGAGCAGGTTCATGTATATCTGCCCGAGGCGGATCTGGTCGGAGAGCAGCACATTGTGGGAAATGTCATGCAGCTTCCCCGAAAAGCGGATGTTTTTTGCCTCCGCCATGCCCGCGATGGCCTGGCAGTAGAAGTCAAACAGCTCCGGTAGCTTCACCGGCTGCGAGACGATCTTAAACTCCACACTCTCGATGCGTGAAATATCCTGCACATCGTCGATGAGCTCCTGCAGATTGCCGCCGCTGATCTGGATCTTTTCCAGGCACTCTTTCATCTTCCCCGGGTCGTCCGCATGCTGTAGGGCGATGTTCGTAAAGCCCATGATGACATTCATCGGCGTGCGGATATCGTGCGACATGCGCGAGAGGAGCTCGGACTTTGCCTCGTTCGCGCGGCGCGCCGCATCTGCCGCGCTCATCAGGTCCTTTTCGCGGCGCTTTTCTTCGCTGTAAAGGCGCATCGCGAACAGCACCTGCTCCGCCTCGCCATTTTCCCCGCGCGTCTGCACGATGAAGCGCGCAAGATGCCAGTTGCCGTCCTTCACGGGGTATTCGAGCATCACGGAATCCTCGTGCCGCAGTCTCTCCGCGAGCGCCGAAAGGTCAAAAAACGGTTCAACATAGGGCAGATACTCCGGCAACGATGCTCTGCTTGCTCATTTCACTCATGTGGACGCTCGCTCTGCCGCTGTGTCCGGTCAGACGGTGCATCTGCCGCTCGCTTGCAACCTCTTCATAATAACCCGTGCGCAGATCGATACGGTAAATCATATAATAGATCTTGCTGATGGCCGAGATGACCTCGTAGCTCATCCGGCTCTCCGTGAGCGCCGTTTCCAGCGCGTGCTGGTGCTCGCGCTCTTCCCTCACGATCTCATCCACGCTGCGGAAGTCCAGTAGGATTTGAAAGCTCGTTTCCGTCTGCTGCACCCTATTGGCGCGCACCTCGAAATAGATGTTCCCGATGGCGTTCGGCACACTCTGGTAGCGGCGGCTGACGCGGTCCTTGGTCCTGAGATTTTCTGCGTCCAAAAATTGCAGGAAGTCCAGTGCGCTCTCCTTAAGGACGCACTTGTGATAGTAATGCTCGACCGCCTCGGCATAGGAAAATAGCTCCTGCCCGTGCGGGAGCAGGTCGCCCGCGGAGTTGGAGTGCTCCTCGATCTTGACGATCTCGGCCCGGTCGTTCATCAGATCCACGCGGTAGACGGACGTGCTGTCCTTGCAGAGCACCTTGAGTATCTGCTGCTCAAGCTTCACGGCCTGCAAATTTTGCTCGAGCGACTTTTGCTTCTCTTCCAGCAGCGTCAGCATGCGCAGATTCTCCCGCGCGCTGCCGAGGTGTCCGCCGACAAAGGCGAGCAGGCGGAGCTTATTGTCCGTCAGCGTCCGCTGCGGGTTGTCAAGGCCGAAAAAGCCGCTCAAGCTGCCGCGGTAAAAGACCGGCACCGCGATCTCGGAGCGAATGCTCTGCGCCTTTAAGAGCTCGTACTCGCTCGGCATCTGCGTTTTCACATCTTCAATATTGGGAATGACGATCGTCTCGCCGCGGCCGAAGACCTCCAGCCAGTAGGGCATGTCCGAGGGAAAGATCTCCGTCAGGTTGTCAATCTGCGGCGCGACGCCGTTCGCGCACCACTCAAAGGTGTTGCAATAGGCCTCCGCCGTCCCCTCCAGCCGCTCGAAGAGAAACACGCGGTCAGACTGCATGGCCTCGCCGATCAGACTCAGCAGGCGGTAGACCAGCTCGTCCATCTCCTCCTTGCTGCGGGAGCGGTCGATGCGCGCGAGCTGATCGATGAGCGCAAGGCTGTATTCTGCCGCAATGCTCGCCCCTGCGGTCGCGGGCGGATGTTCTGCTTGCTTCATGCGCTTGTCTCCTTTGCGGCGTTTACACTCGTCATAAATATGCAAAATTGGTCATAGTTTGTTTACTATAGCATGGGGTAGTTCGAAAGTAAAAACGAAGTTGTCCCTCCCGTCGATCGTTCGGCATCACCGCACAAAAAGTGCGCCGGCTCGTTGAGCCGGCGCACTTTTATTTGTTTTCACATTCTGACACTTTACTTCTTCTTGCCGCCGAGGAATTCCGGCAGGGGCTTGCCCTGCTTGAGCCACTGGTGATACTCGGCCGTCGCGGCGAACTCGACGTCGCCCGCAGAGTTGAGCGCGGTCTCGACAGAGTCCTGAATGACGCCGATGATGAAGCCGACGCCGACGACCTGCATCGCGATGTCGTTCGAGATGCCGAACAGCGAGCACGCCATCGGGATGAGCAGCAGCGAGCCGCCCGCCACGCCGGAAGCGCCGCACGCGCCGAGGGCCGACATGATCGAGAGCAAAATCGCCGCGGGCAGCGAGACCTGCATACCCAGCGTATTGGCCGCGGCCAGCGTCATGATGGTGATGGTGATGGCCGCGCCGTCCATGTTGATCGTCGCGCCGAGGGGGATAGAGACGGAGTAGAAGTCCTTATCCAAGCCGAGCTTTTCGCACATGGCCATGTTCACGGGGATGTTCGCTGCGGAAGAGCGGGTGAAGAACGCCGTCAGGCCGCTTTCACGCAGGCAGCGGAACACCAGCGGATAGGGATTGCAGCGCAGATAGATGAAGATGATGATGGGGTTGATGACAAGCGCCATGAAGAGCATCGTGCCGACCAAAAGCAGCAGGAGCTTGCCGTACTGGGTGAAGATCGCAAGGCCGTTGCTCACAACGTTCGTGAACACAAGGCCCATGATGCCGAACGGTGCCAAATTGATGATCCAGCGCACGATGGTGGACACCGCGTCCGCCGTGTTGCTGAGGAAGACCTTCGTCGAGTCCGCACCAAGCTTCTTCATCGCCACGCCGAAGAGACAGCCCCACATCAGAATGCCGATGTAGTTGCCGTTCATAATGGCGGAGATGGGGTTCGAGACGATGTTGGACAGCAGCGTGTGCATGACCTCGCCAAGGCCCTGCGGGATGACCTCGGCCTCAGCGGCCTCGGCCAGCAGGAGCATCTGCGGGAAGAGCATGCTGGTCACAACGCTCAGCGCCGCGGCGACGAACGTCGTAAGCATGTAGAGCCACACGACCGTGCCGAAGCGGCGGTCGAGCTTGGACGAGCCCTGCGCCAGCGCGCTCGCCACGATGACGAACACCAGCACGGGGGCAATGCCCTTGAGCGCGCCGACAAACAGGTTGCCAAGCTCCCGCAACCACGTCGCGCCGGGACAGACCAGCGCCAGGATCACGCCGACGACAAGGCCGATCGCGATGCGCAAAATCAGGCTGACGCCGTTATACGCGGCGGCAATTTTTTTAAGGGTCTTCATAAAGGGATTCATAGGGGCATCTTCTTTCTTTTCAAAATCTAACGCTCTTACGATCCTCTTCTCTCTGCTCAGGCCGCAAAGGCGCTTTCACTAACGGCCTTTATTATATCTTTATGTGCAGGAAATTGCAAGGAGCGGACAGATGTATTTCTACGAAAAACACTCCAATGACAGAAATTCGTCATTATCGCCATGAGATCTGCCGTCTGTCGCCGTCTCGCAGCACGAAAAAGTCTTTTCTGTCCGCACGCCATAAAATTCTTGCGCAGGCGAACGGATTCTATTGACATCTTTGGGCATTTTTGCAAGAATCCGATTCGTCTGTCAAAAAACACAGCACAAATAATAACACCCATCGGATCATACCGACGGGTGTTATTTACATAACCGCATTTTACATCGGCTCAGCGTGTTCACCGCAAAGTGCAACAATGGTCAGCGCAAACAGCTCCGCGCTTCGCACGATCTCATCTACCACAAGGTACTCATTTGCACCGTGCATGTGATAATCTACACCTAATCGGGAAGCGCCAAACGCCACGTCATTTTTCAGAAAGTGCGCATATGTCCCACCGCCAATAGCAAGGCACTTGCCCGGTTCGCCCATGACCTGCTCATAGCAGCCTAAAAGCGTCTGGATAAACGGACTATTTTCCGGAACGTAATGGGGGGACCATTTTGCAGCTCTCCGAAAGATACCAGCCATAAGCCGCCAGTTTTTCACGCAGCACCTCAAGCACAGTCTCTTCGCTGGCACACATCGGCGCGCGGCAGTCTATGCGGCCGGACATACCGCCTTCCGCATAATGAAGCACGTTGGAGCTCAGCACCAACCGGCCGGACAATTCATCCGCCTGCGCCACGCCAGCCGCCTCACCGTAAAATGCGCCGTGCGGAACAGCTCTGTCAATCCGCGCAGGCGGCGCTGTCCCTCACAGTCGGCAAAGGGAAACTGCATCAGCAGCGCCAGCAAGCCAGTAAGTGCACTGTTTCCTTCCCAAGGCGTGGAGGCATGAGCACTCTTGCCTTCCGCACGGATCACAACGCACCCATTTTTTTCTTCCCATCTGAAAGCGATCCCAGTCTGCTCCTCTGTAGCGATGGCGACCTCTGCGATCTCATCTGTTAAGATTCCTTCTATAACGGCTTCTGCCTTACCGGGGACCGCATTGCCAACCGTACCGCTGTCAATTCTGCGGATGGTTTGCCGACACATCGAAGAGATCAGCGTATCTGGTGTGATTCGCTTGTAAATCTGCTTGATGGATTCCTGATAATGGTTGATTGTTCCATCCCGCAGATTGCGGGCCTTACAGTCCAAAATATACTCTTCGAACCCTTCCCTGAACGTCTTCTCATTCGGGAAGCACATCCTGATTTTCTTCACGGTTTTTCCCTCCCAATACGCAAAAACAGGAAGCACATCTTCCGCATTTTCGTGCGAAGGATGTGCTTCCTGCTTATGTTTGATGAAAAATCAGGTTTTGGAACCTTGGAAGGACAAACCCTGCGGTTTTCCCTCTTACTTGAGGCTCTCCGCAACAGCGACGGCCACGGCGACGGTGGCACCGACCATGGGGTTGTTGCCCATGCCGAGGAAGCCCATCATTTCCACGTGCGCGGGCACGGAGGATGAGCCGGCGAACTGGGCATCGGAGTGCATGCGGCCCATGGTGTCGGTCATGCCGTAGGAGGCGGGGCCGGCAGCCATGTTGTCCGGGTGCAGGGTGCGGCCCGTGCCGCCGCCGGAGGCGACGGAGAAGTACTTCTTGCCCTGCTCGATGCACTCTTTCTTGTAGGTGCCGGCGACGGGGTGCTGGAAGCGGGTCGGGTTGGTGGAGTTACCGGTGATGGAGACATCCACACCCTCGGAATGCATGATGGCCACGCCCTCGCGGACGTCGTCAGCGCCGTAGCAGCGGACGTCGGCGCGCTCGGTCTCGCTGTAGCGGATCTCGCGCACGATGTTCAGCTTGCCGGTGAAGTAGTCGAACTGGGTCTGAACATAGGTGAAGCCGTTGATACGGGAGATGATCTGAGCGGCGTCCTTGCCGAGGCCGTTCAGGATGACGCGCAGGGGCTCCTTGCGGGCCTTGTTGGCGTTGCGGACGATGCCGATCGCGCCCTCAGCAGCGGCGAAGGACTCGTGACCGGCGAGGAAGGCAAAGCACTTCGACTCGTCGGACAGTAGCATCGCACCGAGGTTGCCGTGGCCCAGACCGACCTTGCGGTCCTCGGCGACGGAGCCGTCGATGCAGAAGGACTGCAGGCCGACACCGATCATCTTGGCGGCTTCGGCCGCGGACTTCACGCCGGACTTGATGGCGATGGCCGCGCCGACGGTGTACGCCCAGCAGGCGTTTTCAAAGCAGATGGGCTGGATGCCCTTGACGATCTCATACGGGTCAAAGCCCTTGGCCTTGCAGATCTCGCGGCACTCTTCGACGGAAGAGATACCGTACTGAGCGAGGACGCCGTTGATCTTGTCGATTCTTCTCTCGTAGTTTTCAAATAAAGCCATTATTTCGTCCTCCCTTCCTTATTCCTGACGCGGGTCGATGTACTTGGCAGCGTTGTCCCACTGACCATAGTGACCCTTGGCCTTTTCGAGCGCTTCGTTCGCATCGATACCCTTTTTGATGAAGTCCATCATCTTGCCGAGGTTGATGAACTCGTAGCCGACGATCTCGTTTTCCTTGTTGAGCGCGACGCGGGAGCAGTAGCCCTCGGCCATCTCGAGGTAACGGGGGCCCTTTTCGGCGGTGGCGAACATCGTGCCGACCTGGGAGCGAAGGCCCTTGCCGAGGTCCTCGAGGGACGCGCCGACAGCAAGGCCGTCCTCAGAGAAGGCGGACTGGGTGCGGCCGTAGACGATCTGCAGGAACAGCTCGCGCATGGCGGTGTTGATGGCGTCGCAAACAAGGTCGGTGTTCAGCGCTTCGAGAATGGTCTTGCCGATCAGGATCTCGGAAGCCATGGCAGCAGAATGGGTCATGCCCGAGCAGCCGATGGTCTCGATCAGAGCCTCCTGAATGACGCCCTCCTTGACGTTGAGCGTCAGCTTGCAGGCGCCCTGCTGGGGCGCGCACCAGCCGATGCCGTGGGTGAAGCCGGAAATATCGGCGATCTGCTTGGCCTGGACCCACTTGCCCTCTTCGGGGATCGGGGCCGGACCGTGATATGCGCCCTTCGCAACGGGGCACATATGCTGCACTTCGGTCGTGTAAATCATAACGATCTTCCTTTCTTATCCTCTGTCTCCACAAAAAGCGGAACGTATCCATACGTATTTTTTATCATAGCAAACCCGAACGTCTTTTGCAAGGTGAAAAAACGGAAATACGGGCAAAATCCGTATTCCTTTCCCTCATTTTCCGCTATGCCTCGTTACAGCAGGTGGCGGATCGGGCGCTGGACAACGCTCAGAATCGTATACAGCGCGCGCTTTGCCCAAGGCAGCGTCATTTCTTCAAACCGTGCGCCGTATTCCGTGCCGCCGTCGTGCAGGGCGAGGCGGCTCTGGTCGATGTACTGTACGCTCTCCTGCCGCAGCGCGGCATTGACCTCCTCGCTCTCGATGACGAGCATCAGCTCCGTGTCGAGATATGCGCTGCGCATGTCGGCGTTGAACGAGCCGACGATGCTCAGATCATCCCCGATCAAAATCGTCTTCGTGTGCAGCGACTGACCGCAGATGACCTCGTAGACGTCGACGCCGCGCGATAAAATATTTTGCTTTTCGCGTAAGTAGTCCGAGCAGCCGCTCGGGTTCGCGCCGTTTTCAACGGCATTCGTCAGCACGCGCAGCTGCCGCGTCTCGGCAAGTGCTTCCAAATCGTTATACATTTTGTTGTTGCAGATGATGTACGGCGTTTGCAGCAGGACGTCATCGCCCTGCGCCATCAGGCGGACAAGCGCGTCCCACAGCTCAGGCGCTTTCGCCTCCGCGCGCGGCGATCCGCTGAGAAGGCTCACATGCGTGACCGCCGCGGTCTCCACCTCCCAGTCGACGGCGGCAAGCTCTTTTCCATGCACCGCGCATAGCGCCGCGTAGCGCTCCTGCAGCGCGTCGGTCTGCGAGGACGTCTTGCCTGTGATGGTTTTATTCTCCGGCTGCGACCAGACGCTTTTAAAATACGTCAAAAGCTGGGAGACCGAGCTGCCCTCTCCCCCGTCCGACACGACGAGCACGTCGCGGTCGATGTTCTGGTTCTCCTGATATGAGCCGAGGAACAAATCGTTCGAATTTCTTCCGCCGAGGATGTATTTGCTCCCGTCGGCGATCAGATACTTGTCGTGCAGACGGTAGTTGAGCTTCCACGGGCGCAGCAGGTCGATGGGATCATAAAAGCGCACCTCCACATTCTCCTCCGCTGCGAGGGCGCGGAGAACGCCGCTGTTTTGCAGATGCAGAAAACCGTTCAGCCCGTCGACGATGACGCGCACCCGCACGCCGCGCTGCGCCGCGCCATAGAGCGCGGCCATCAAATCCTGTCCGCTGCCGTCCGCGCGCAGGTCAAAGGTTGAGAAGATGACCTCCCTTTCCGCACTCTCGATGAGCTGCAAGCGCCAGAGCAGCGCACTGTCCGTGTCCTCGATGCTCCTCACGCGCTCCTGCGATGCGTCCTCGCTCAATCGGGCTTCATACTGGCTCCACAGCTCCCCTGTCGCCTCTTTTTGCGACAGCGGGACGAGAATGGCTGTCAGCACCCCATATAAAAGGTACACGCCCAGTGCGATGCCAAGCCATTTCAAGATATGTTTTTGCTTCATTTTTCACCTGCTTATCATAAAACTCATGCCGTCAGTTTATCATAAGGGATGCAAGCTGTCCAGCGGCGCGGCGGCGGTAAGTTTTCCCGACCGAAACGCCGCAACTTTCGCCCAAACGGAAATTTCTCGAAAAGAGGTCTTGACAATCCTCCAATTTCCGACCTATACTGTTGGCAAATTAAAAATACCCCACACGGGTATTGTATTTGTCCCGAAGGAGGAATCAAATTGAAAAAGGAAACCTATGACGTGACCGGCATGAGCTGTGCCGCCTGCTCCAGCCGCGTGGAAAAGGCCGTCGCCAAGCAGCCAGGCGCGCAGCAGGTCGCGGTCAACCTGCTGAAAAACAGCATGGTCGTCGAATACGACGAATCCCAGCTCTCGTCTGCGCAGATCATCGCCGCAGTCGAAAAGGCGGGCTACGGTGCATCCCTGCATGCAAAGCCCGGCAGCGCGCCCGCCGCGAAGGCCGCTGAAACGGGCGGCGTCAGCGCCGCGCAAAAGGCGTACAGCGACATGAAAAAGCGTCTCGTCCTCTCGCTCCTCTTCACCATCCCGCTGTTCTATCTCTCGATGGGCCACATGATGGGCTGGCCGCTGCCCGCGTGCTTCCTCGGCATGGAAAATGCGATGACGTTCGCATTCACGCAGTTTTTGCTGCTGCTGCCCATCGTCTATATCAACCGCCAGTACTATATCGTCGGCTTCAAGACGCTGTGGCAGCGCTCGCCGAACATGGATTCGCTGATCGCACTGGGCTCCAGCGCCGCCATCGTGTACGGCATCTACGCCATCTATAAGATCGGCATCGGCTTTGGCCAGATGGACATGGACACGGTGCACACCTATATGATGGAGCTGTACTTCGAGTCCGCAGGCACGATCCTGACGCTCATCACCATGGGCAAGACGATGGAGGCCCGCGCCAAAGGCAAGACCTCTGACGCCATCACAAAGCTCATGAACCTTGCGCCCAAGACCGCGACGGTCGAGCGCGACGGCGTCGAGAGCGTCATCCCCGTCGAGGAGGTCCAACTCGGCGACGTGCTGATCGTCAAGGCGGGCGAGAGCGTCCCCGTCGACGGCGTCGTGCTCGAGGGAACGTCCTCGGTCGACGAATCCGCGCTGACCGGCGAGAGCATCCCCGTCGAAAAGCAGGCCGGAAACAGCGTCATCGGCGCGACCATCAACAAATCCGGCTATTTCAAGATGCGCGCGACCAAAGTCGGCGACGATACCGCCCTTTCCCAGATCGTACGCCTTGTGGACGAGGCCACGAGCTCCAAGGCTCCCATCGCCAAGCTGGCCGATAAGGTGAGCGGCGTGTTCGTCCCCGTCGTCATCACGATCGCCGTCATTGCGACGGTAGCGTGGCTGCTGACGGGCCACAGCGTGGAATTTGCGCTGTCCATCGGTATTTCCGTTCTCGTCATCAGCTGCCCCTGCGCGCTGGGTCTCGCCACGCCGACGGCCATCATGGTCGGCACGGGCCGCGGCGCGGTGAACGGCATCCTCATCAAGTCCGCCGAAGCACTTGAGACGACGCACAGCGTCAACAGCGTCGTGCTCGACAAGACCGGCACCATCACGCAGGGCAAGCCCGTCGTCACCGACGTCGTCGACGGCGGCATCGGCAGGGACAAACTTCTCTCCGTCGCCGCGTCGCTCGAAAAGCTCTCCGAGCATCCGCTTTCCGAGGCCATCGTGGCCGAGGCGGAGAAGGAATCGCTCACGTTCCTGTCCGTCGACAAATTTGAGCAGATCCCCGGTCAGGGCATCCGCGGCGAGGTCGAGGGCAAGCTCTGCCTTGCCGGCAACCGCCGCATGATGGAGGCCAACCGCATCGAAAAGAGCGACCTGCTCGCGCGCGGCGAAGCGCTGGCCGAGGACGGCAAGACGCCGCTCTACTTCGCTCTCGACGGCAAGCTCATCGGCCTTATTGCCGTGGCCGACATCGTCAAGCCCACGAGCGCGCAGGCCATTGCCGAGCTCTCGAACATGGGCATCGAGGTCGTCATGCTCACGGGCGACAACGCCAAGACCGCTGAGGCCATCCGCCGCCAGGTCGGCGTGGACCGCGTGGTGGCCGAGGTGCTGCCGCAGGATAAGGAGCGCGAGATCCGCCGCCTGCAGGAGGGCGGCAAGAAGGTTGCCATGGTCGGCGACGGCATCAACGACGCGCCCGCCCTTGCGCGCGCAGACGTCGGCATCGCCATCGGTGCGGGCACGGACGTCGCTATCGAGTCGGCGGATATTGTGCTGATGCGCAGCGATCTTCTCGACGTCTCGACCGCCGTGCAGTTGAGCCGCGCGGTCATCCGCAACATCAAACAGAACCTCTTCTGGGCGTTCTTCTACAACGCCATCGGCATTCCCATCGCGGCGGGCATCTTCTACCCCGCCTTCCAGCTCAAGATGAACCCGATGCTCGGCGCGCTCGCGATGAGCTTCAGCTCGGTGTTTGTGGTGAGCAATGCGCTGCGCCTGCGCTGGTTCAAGGCCAAGCACACGGCGGCAGCACCGAAAACGGTTTCTTCTCCGTCGGATAGCGGAGTGGAGATAGCAAACAGCCACACCATGGCAAGTAACAACAAAAAAGGAGAAACGAACATGGAAAAAGTCATCAGCATTGAGGGCATGGCCTGCATGCACTGCGTGAACCACGTCCAGCAGGCGCTTTCCGCCGTCCCCGGCGTGAAGGAGGCCAAGGTCGACCTTGAGAGCAAGTCCGCCACTGTCAGCGTGGACGGCAGCGTGACCGACGCGGCGCTCAAGGCCGCAGTCGATGAGGCGGGCTATCAGGCCGTCTCCATCTGCTAAGGCCATGAGAGCCGATCGTGATTCCGTCCGCCGCAAGCTCAAAATCGCCCGCGGCCAGCTCGACGGCATTTTGCAGATGATCGACGACGACCGCTACTGCGTGGACATCTCCAACCAGCTTCTCGCCACGCAGTCGCTCCTCAAAAGCGCCAACCAGCAGATCATGCGCGCGCACATCGAAGGCTGCGTGCGCGAGGCTTTGCAGACCGACCATATCGACCCCAAGCTCGAAGAGGCCTTCCAGCTTCTCGAGCGCATGGCACAGTCGTGACCGCACGGAAAACGGCACGGCGGGTGTTCACGCGCCGTGCCGTTTCTTATCGGTCACTGAACAAAAACCTCTTGGACAAGGTGCTCTCTTCTGCTATACTAAGGGTGTGATCGAAAGAATTGACCTGAAAACGGAGGTTTGCAAATGAACAGAAGCGCAAACAACCTGACCCTCTGCGAGGATCCGCATGACTTTCTTGTCATGCAGAATCTCTATGACGCGGCGGTTCGGCAGCTCACGTTGAAATTCAATATTCTCAACAGTGAATTCAATGTTCTTTATGCACGCAATCCCATTCATCACATCGACGGGCGCGTCAAATCGCAATCGAGCATTGTCGCCAAGCTCATCAAGCGCGGCCTGCCGCTCTCGATCGAGTCCGCGCGAAAAAACATCAACGACATCGCGGGCGTGCGCGTCGTTTGCAGCTACATCGACGATGTCTACCGCGTGGGCGAAATGCTGGCGCGGCAGACGGACGTGGAGATCGTCAAAAAGCAGGACTACATCCAGACGCCGAACTACAACGGCTACCGCTCGCTGCACATGGACATCAAGGTGCCCGTCTACCTCTCCGACCGGACGGAATACGTCGTGGCGGAGATCCAGCTGCGCACGATCGCCATGGACTTCTGGGCGAGCCTTGAGCACGATATCCGCTACAAGGTCGACAAAACGAAGCTGCCCGAGGGCATCAACGAGGAGATGTTCGAATGCGCGGGCAAGATCGCTGAGATCGACCGCCAGATGCAGGATATGTACCAGCGTATCAAGGCCTCGGATGCCTACAACGAAGATTGAGTCCCCTACATAAAGGAAAAAGGATGCATCGAAAGACGCATTCTTTTTGTTTTTTCACTGCTTTTTGTGATACCCGCAGTCGCAGTAGGGGCCGCCGGAGGCGAGCGTGTACTCGCGCACGAAATCCGACGCGCCGCCCGCGTCGCTCATCGTGTAGTCGAGATGGCACAGCGCGGGCGTCAGATCGTAGAGCCCCAACGCCTGCATCAGCGTGCAGATGCCGCAGGTCGTGAAGCGTGCCTCGTAGCCGCTGCCGTCCTCGTACTCGAAAAAGTCCATGTTCCACGAATAGGGGTTGCGGTCGCCCGCGCGCAGCTTCGCCGTCGCCTTCATGCCCTCGATGTCCTTGGGCGTGAACTTTTTCTTTCCGCTCGCGCGGCAGAAAGCCTTCATCGTAGGCGTCATCATCGCCGCGGCGTAGTAGTCCGTCAGCGTTTTGATGTCCGGCCGCTGCGGCATGCACAAGATAAACGCGGCGAGCATCGCGCAGTTGACGATGTTCATTTCGAAGCGGTCGCGCTTGTCAAATTCCGGCAGCTTCGCGATGATCTCGCGATATTTCTTTTTGGCGCGCGCCGCAACGTCCTTCGCCTGCCCCGCGGTCAGGTCGAATTCGACCGTCAGGTGCTTTTCAAACGATCCGGCAAACAGCGCCCACATGCCCGCGGGCTTTCCAAGATACTTCATTTGCTCTCCTCTTTTCGAGTTTGATGTCTCAAACTCGTCTGCATTTTTGACTGCCGTCTTGCTTTTGGTCATAGTATACCGAGGGCGGCCGCGCTTGTCAAGGCGGCGCAAAAAAGCAGTGGTTCTGATGAACCGCCGCTTTTTTCAGTTGGATT